>Ga0080004_1183800_pt1 | contig 238089 bp, 236 predicted proteins | sample WasSprMetagenome_FD_69207 | JGI IMG/M metagenome (GOLD analysis project Ga0080004, IMG submission 69207) | Sulfidic aquatic microbial communities from Washburn Spring, Yellowstone National Park, USA - WS (SPADES assembly) (version 2) | ecosystem: Environmental > Aquatic > Thermal springs > Hot... | reverse complement strand
TAACATCAACCTGGAAGTGGAACTCATCGCCCCGGTCGCCCTCGAAAAAGAACTTCGCTTCGCAATCCGTGAAGGAGGCCGTACAGTCGGCGCAGGTGTAGTGACGGAGATATTAGAGTAAGCTTCGGAGAAGAGGAAACGATTATGGCTACCGGTGAAAGAATACGGATACGCTTAAAAGCATACGATCATCGATTGCTGGATCAGGCAGTCAAAGAAATAGTGGAAACGGTGAAGAAGATGGGAGCTCGAGTTTCAGGTCCGATACCGCTTCCTACAAAGATTCATCGCTATACTGTGCTCAGGTCTCCTCACATAGATAAGAAGTCAAGGGAACAGTTCGAGATTCGCGTGCATAAGCGACTTATAGATATTCTTGAACCTACTCAGCAAACAGTGGATGCGCTTATGAAACTCGATCTCTCAGCTGGAATTGACGTAGAAATAAAATAGCCACGAGCGAACTATCCAGTAAAACAGGCAAGAAAACTTCGCGTGAATGTTTGCCTTGGGATAGGAGCAGCAGAGACAGATAGTTCGCTCCGTATTAGAAATGGGAAGAGAGTAGGAGCCATGATTAAGGGACTTATTGGACGAAAAATAGGAATGACTCAGGTATTTGCACCAGATGGAACTGTGGTGCCGGTTACGGTTATTGAAGCTGGTCCGTGTATAGTGACTCAGATAAAGACCGAGGAGAGGGATGGATACCGAGCCGTTCAGCTCGGGTTTGGACGAGCAAAACCGAAAAATCTTACTCGTCCTCTAAAGGGACATCTGGAAAAAGCCATATCCCTCTCGGAAGAAAAGGTGTATCCAAAAATCCTGCGAGAGTTTAGAGTTGACGATCCTTCGGTTTTTCAATTGGGACAGAAAATAACCGTAAGTGACGTATTCTCGGTAGGCGAACGTGTTGACGTAACTGGCATAACAAAAGGGCGAGGATTTTCTGGAACAATTAAAAGGTGGGGATTCCAGCGTGGTCCCATGACGCATGGATGTAAGAATATTCGCGAGCCGGGTTCTACGGGCTGTGCCACCTTCCCTGCTCGAGTTATCAAAGGTAAGAAAATGCCAGGTCATTACGGAAATGAGCGTGTTACGGTCTTAAATCTCACCGTTGTTGATATAAGACCGGAAGACAACGTTATACTTGTGCGCGGTGCTGTACCAGGATCACGCAATGGAATCGTGTTGATTCGCAAAACCAATCGGTTAAAAAAGTAACCAGGGAGTGTTGAGGGTCGTTATGCCTACAGTGGATGTTTACAACATGCAGAAAGAGATAGTGGGACAATTAAATTTGCGGGATGATATATTCAACGTTCCCGTTAAGATTCCTGTGCTCCACCAAGTGGTTTTGTGGCAATTAGCAAAACGTCGAGCAGGTACAGCTAAGACGAAAACTCGAGCTGAAGTATCCGGCGGTGGAAGAAAACCATGGCGACAGAAAGGAACAGGGCGAGCGAGAGCGGGAAGTATTCGTTCTCCTCTGTGGAGAGGCGGTGGTATTGTTCATGGACCAAGACCTAGATCTTATGCCTTCAGTTTGCCAAAGAAAGTTCGTCGCTTAGCTCTTAAGATGGCTCTTTCTCAAAAACTGAAAGACGCCGAACTGACAGTGCTCGACAGACTGCAGATGGAGCGTATCAGCACTAAAGAATTTGCCAAAATGATGAAACTATTTGGGTGGGGAAAAACGCTTTTTGTTATCCCAGCGTCTGATGAAACAGTGGAAAAGTCGGCACGAAACATTCCCTTAACAAAGGTTATTCGCTGGGAAGGATTAAACGTTTACGATGTGCTTAATTATCACCACCTTGTTCTTACACAGGAAAGCGTTCAAAGAATAGAGGAGTTCCTGGGGCAATGAGCGACGATTTGATTAAAGCGTATAGCATAATTAAGAGACCGATCCTGACTGAAAAGACTTTGATGCAGAAAAATCTTTACAACAAGCTGACTTTCGAAGTCGATCCGAGAGCTAACAAGATCGAAATCAGAAAGGCGGTAGAGCTGATTTTCAAAGTGGATGTTGTTGACGTCCACACAATAAAAATGAAAGGCAAACGAAAAAGGATCGGTCGGTATTGGACGAAAAGACCCGACTGGAAGAAGGCTATTGTAACCATTAAGCCTGGGCAAAAGGTCGAACTCTTTGAAGGTGTGTAGAATCGGGAGAAGAATTCAGCAGGATGGTGTTTTCTGACACCAGGAAACTAAAATACGGTTGTAGCGAAGGTCTCACACGAGGGTAAAATTATGGGTATCAAAAAGGTAAAACCGACATCGCCGGGCAGACGGTTTCAAACCTATCTGACCTTTGAAGAAATTACCAAGAAAGAGCCGGAAAAAAGCCTGGTGGAGCCTCTAAAGAAAACGGGCGGGCGCAACTGCTACGGTCGTATAACGGCATGGCATAGAGGCGGTGGTCACAAGAGGCTTTACAGGATTATTGACTTCAGGCGGGATAAGGAAGGCATTCCTGCAAAGGTTGCAAGCATAGAATACGATCCCAACAGATCGGCTAACATCGCACTGCTTCACTATGCGGACGGGGAAAAGCGTTACATCATAGCTCCTGTGGGTCTCAAAGTTGGCGATCAGGTTATTACCAGCGATGACGCTGACATCAAGCCTGGGAACTGTCTAAGATTAAAGGCTATTCCGGTGGGAACGATCGTCCACAACGTTGAACTTCAACCTGGTAAAGGTGGACAGCTAGGAAGAGCTGCTGGAGCCGCAATTCAGCTTATGGCTAAAGAAGGTCGATATGCTGTTTTGCGCCTGCCATCTGGTGAAATGCGGATGGTGCTTCTAGAATGCAAAGCTACAATTGGTCAAGTAGGCAATATAGACCATATAAATGTTTCCATAGGTAAAGCCGGAAGAAGTCGCTGGCTAGGTCGCCGTCCCCATGTAAGAGGTGTGGCAATGAACCCAATAGACCATCCCATGGGTGGTGGCGAAGGCAAGAGCTCTGGAGGGCGGCATCCCTGCACACCTTGGGGAGTGCCTACCAAGGGTTACAAGACAAGAAAACCCGGTAAGCCAAGCGATAAATTCATAATAAGACGGCGCAAGTAAGGTTGCGCCTATAATTAAAGTTAAGGAGGATAAAGTGCCGCGTTCCTTAAAAAAGGGACCATTTGTGGATGATCACCTGATGAAGAAGGTTCTTAAGGCGAGGGAGACTGGTGACCGAAAGGTCATCAAAACCTGGTCTCGCCGATCAACTATTGTGCCAGAATTTGTCGGGTTGACCATAGCAGTGCACAACGGTAAGAAATTTATTCCCGTTTACATCACTGAAAACATGATTGGGCATAAGTTGGGGGAATTTGCTCCAACAAGAACGTTTTACGGTCACGCAGGGGATAAGAAATCCAAGGTCAAAGGGAAGAAATGATGGAAGCGAAAGCTGTCACCAAGTACGTACGAGTTTCTCCCCAAAAAGCTCGGTTGGTTGCTAACTTAATTAGAGGCAAAAGTGTAAGCGAAGCTTACCACATCCTTCGCTATACTCCAAGAAAGGCTGCTCGCATCATTTACAAAACTCTTGCCTCCGCTGTAGCAAATGCGGAGGAAACGAAAATGATGGATGTGGACAACCTTTATGTAAGCAAAATATTCGTTGATGAAGGCCCCAGGCTTAGAAGATGGAAAGCCAGAGCTATGGGGCGTGTAAGACCGATAGTTAGAAGGTTGAGCCATATCACGGTAGTGGTAGCGGAGAAATAAGAAAATTAACAAAGGTGTGGAGGTGAAACTTGGGTCAGAAGGTTCATCCAAAAGGTTTTCGGCTCGGAATCATAAAAACCTGGGATTCAAAATGGTTTTCTGAAAGAGAATATGCCAAGCTGGCGGTAGAAGATCGCAACATTCGTAAGATCATTAAAGAAAGGTTTTACCACGCTGGAGTTTCCTTAATTGAAATCGAGCGAGCCGGGAATAAGGTCAAAGTCATAATCAATACGGCTCGACCGGGTATCGTTATCGGCAAAAAAGGCGTGGAAATCGAAGCCTTGCGAAAAGATTTGGAACAACGTTTTAATCGAGAATTCACAATAGATACAAAAGAAGTTCGACGCCCAGAACTGGACGCTACGCTTGTGGCGGAGAATATTGCTTTGCAGCTTCTTAGACGAGTTGCCTTCCGCCGGGCAATGAAAAGAGCCGTTACTGCTGCGCTAAAGGCGGGAGCAAAAGGCATAAAGGTGGCATGTTCAGGTCGGCTGGGTGGCGCCGAAATGGCAAGATATGAATGGTACAGGGAAGGACGAGTGCCCCTCCACACTCTGCGAGCAGATATCGACTACGGCACGGCTATTGCCAAGACCACTTATGGAGTTATCGGGATAAAGGTCTGGATTTTCAAGGGAGAAGTGCTCCCCTAAAAAGCGATAGACGACAAAGGAGATTCAATCATGTTAGCTCCTAAAAGAGTTAAATACCGCAAGATGCAAAAAGGTCGCATGAAAGGTATGGCGACCAGAGGCAATAAGCTTGCCTTCGGGGACTATGGCCTCAAAGCTCTTGAATGCGGCTGGTTAACATCAAAGCAAATTGAAGCGGCAAGAATAGCTATTACTCGTTATGTGAAGCGTGGAGGTAAGGTCTGGATTCGTATCTTCCCCGATAAACCGATCACTAAAAAACCTGCGGAAACTCGAATGGGTAAAGGTAAAGGTGCTCCTGAAGGCTGGGTTGCGGTGGTAAAACCGGGTCGGATTCTTTATGAAATAAAAGGTATCTCTGAAGAAGCCGCAAGAGAGGCTTTGCGTCTGGCTTCTCACAAACTTCCTATTGCAACAAGATTTGTGTCGAGGCAGGATGTGCTATGAAGAAGAAAACGGAAGAATTGAGAAACATGACAAGAGAGGAGCTTCTGGCGAGGTTGAAAGATCTTAAGGAGGCCTTATTCAGCCTTAAGATCCAGCATTCTCGCGAGCAGCTCCAAAACACCGCTCAGTTGAAGAAAACCCGAAGAGAAATCGCTCGAGTCTTAACCATTCTTCGAGAAAAAGAGTTACAATCAAAAGACAAACGAGGATAAAGATTTATGGAAGGACAAGTTAAAAAGGTTCCTCACAGAAAAAGATTTGTGGGTATCGTAGTAAGCGATAAGATGGACAAAACGGTAACGGTTCGAGTTGAAAGGCTGGTCGAACATCCTAAGTACCATAAGTACGTGAAAAGATATAAGAAGTTCAAAGCTCACGATCCTAAAAACCTCTGTAAGGAAGGAGATCGCGTCCTTATAGAGGAAACCAGACCTCTTAGCAAAACAAAACGCTGGAGAGTGGTGACCATACTTGAGCGAAATGTTGAAAAAGGTGCAGACATCCCTATCGCAGATACAGTAGATGATCAGCAGTAAGGAGTGAGACAATGATTCAGCAAGAAACCCAACTTAATGCAGCGGATAACTCTGGAGCCAAAAGGCTCTACTGTATCCGAGTGCTTGGAGGTAGCAAGCGGCGGTATGCTACTGTCGGGGATGTTATTGTCGTATCCGTTAAAGAGGCTCTCCCCAATTCCAAAGTCAAAAAAGGAGATGTAATGAGAGCCGTGGTGGTTAGAACCAAAAAGGAAGTGCGACGCCCCGACGGTTCTTACATCAAATTTGACGATAATTCTGCCGTTCTGATCAACAACGCTGGAGATCCAATAGGAACGCGTATTTTCGGCCCTGTAGCAAGAGAACTTAGAGCCAAGAATTTTATGAAAATTATTTCGCTTGCTCCTGAAGTGCTGTGAAATGGAGAATAGGACTATGGCATCTAAAAAAGCACAGGCAACACCGAAATATGAAAAGAAGTTCCGCATCAAGAAAAACGATGTGGTGATGGTTATTGCTGGCAAAGAAAAGGGAAAAACCGGTAAGGTGCTCAAGGTTCTTAAGAAAAAGGACCGAGTCATAGTAGAAAAGCTCAACATGGTAAAACGGCACCTAAGACCGGGAAGATACAGCCAGGAAGGTGGAATTTTAGAACGAGAAGCTCCCATACACATTTCTAACGTTATGTTGTTATGTCCAAAATGCACAAAGCCAACGCGAGTGGGCTATAAGTTTCTCGATGATGGACGTAAGGTTCGATATTGCAAGAAATGCAATGAAATCATCGAGAGCTGACGTCCACAATGGAGGAAGTTAATGGCACGGCTTAGAGAGCTTTACGAAAAGGAAATCAAGCCCATGCTTCAGGAAAGGTTCGGCTACAAAAGCCCAATGCAGGTACCTCGGATTGAAAAGATAGTCCTGAACATGGGGCTGGGAGAAGCCATTCAAAATGCTAAAATCCTGGAAACAGCGTCCGAAGACTTGAAGCTCATTAGCGGACAAAAACCCGTGATTACCAGAGCTCGTAAAAGTATAGCTGCTTTTAAATTGCGTAAGGGTATGCCTATAGGCTGTATGGTAACTCTTCGGGGCGACAGAATGTATGATTTTCTGGAAAAGTTAATCCATGTTGCTCTCCCCAGAATTAGGGATTTCAGAGGTGTGTCACCAAAATCTTTTGATGGAAGAGGCAATTACACCATAGGCATCAGAGAGCATATCATATTCCCGGAAATTGATTACGATAAAGTTGACAAGATAAAAGGGCTTAACGTCACCATTACTACAACTGCTAAGACTGATGAAGAAGCTCGAGCCCTGCTTGAGGGCTTCGGAATGCCCTTTAGGAAATAAAAAGGAGGAGGAAAGCATTGGCAAGGAAAGCTCTGATTATTAAAGCCCAGAGAAAGCCGAAGTTTAAGGTTCGAGCATACAACAGGTGTCCGTTATGCGGACGGCCTCGAGCTTTTTTGCGGAAATTTGGTATGTGTCGTATATGTTTCAGGACTCTGGCTCTTAATGGAGAACTTCCAGGAGTCAGGAAGGCAAGCTGGTAGAAAAGGAGCAAGTTCCTATGGTTATGACGGACCCGATTGCCGATTTTTTGAACAGAATTGTTAATGCCCAGCGTGTGCGCATGGACAAAGTGGACATTCCTGCATCCAAGATGAAGCTGAGTATTGCGAGAATCCTTAAAGAAGAAGGATTCATCAAACACTATAAGTTTATACATGACAATCGTCAGGGAATTCTAAGAATTCAGCTAAAGTATGACGCGCAAAGGCGGGCTGCTATTGCCGGTGTAAAAAGGATTAGTAAACCTGGACGGCGAGTATACGTTGGATGCGACGAAATTCCCAGAGTTCTTAACGGGCTGGGTATTGCCATTCTTTCCACCTCAAAGGGAATTCTTACTGATAAGCAGGCCAGAAAGGAAAGAGTCGGTGGAGAACTCATCTGCACTGTGTGGTAAATTACAAACCAGAATTAAAAGAAGAAAGGAGACAGGGTCATGTCCCGTATTGGGAAGCGTCCTGTGCAAATACCAAAAGATGTAACAGTTACCATTGATGGTACGAAAGTGACGGTTAAGGGACCAAAAGGGACGCTTAGCCGAGAATTTCCGGATAGAGTAAATATCGAGCTGAAAGACGGAGCTGTAGTTGTAACTCCTAAGGATCAGTCACGCCAGGCTAAAGCTTTGCATGGACTGGTAAGGACGCTTATAAACAACATGGTTGTTGGAGTACACCAGGGATTCACAAAGGAACTCCACATTTTTGGAACCGGTTACCGCGCCGATACAAAGGGCAATGCGCTGGTGCTTTCCTTGGGATACTCCCATCCGGTTGAGTTTCCACTCCCCGACGGAGTTAAAGCGACGGTGGATAAGCAGGTGGTAATAAAGCTTGAAAGTGCCGACAAGGAACTGCTGGGACAAACGGCAGCTAAAATCAGGGCATTAAGACCGGTAGAACCGTACAAAGGAAAGGGAATTCGTTACGGGGACGAGGAAGTACGGCGCAAAGCTGGTAAAACTGGTGCTAAGAAATAGTCGTGATGGGAGGTAAAATATCATGGGCTCCAAACTCAACCCGCGGGTGTTAGCACGTCTGCGGCGTAAAAAACGAATACGGAAAAAAATTTCTGGAACGGCAATTCGCCCGAGACTCTGTGTTTACAGAAGCCTTAAACACATCTACGCTCAGGTGATAGACGACGAAAGGGGAGAAACGCTGGTCGCCGCATCAACTCTATCTCCAGAAATCAGAGATCAGCTTAAGTCCGTTTCTGGTAAAGTTGCCGCAGCAAAACTTGTGGGACAGCTTGTAGGCAAAAAGGCCCTTGAAAAGGGTATTCAAAAGGTGGTTTTTGATCGAAACGGATATTTGTATCACGGACGTGTTCAGGCTTTGGCAGAGGGAGCTAGAGAAGCCGGTTTGGACTTTTAATAGAAGGGAGGCAAAGTCTTGGTAAGGCAGGTCACAACGGAAGATGTTTCATACGATATTCAGTTAATTGATAAGGTTGTTCACATCAGCAGAGTAGCTAAAGTCGTAAAGGGCGGTCGCAGGTTTTCTTTTAGCGCCCTTGTGGTAGTTGGTGATGGAAAAGGACGAGTAGGATTCGCCTTAGGAAAAGCTCGAGAAGTGCCAGATGCCATCCGTAAGGGCATGGAAGCTGCCCAGAAAAATATGTTTTCAATCCCCATTATCAACGGCACAATACCCCACGCGGTCGAAGGAAACTTTGGAGCTTCCAAAGTGATACTAAAACCAGCTTCTCCGGGAACTGGAGTTATAGCAGGCGGCGTGGTCAGAGCCATCATGGAAGTAGCTGGAGTGACCGATATCCTGACGAAGTGCCTGGGATCTAGAAATCCTCATAACGTCATTAAAGCCACCGTAGAGGGACTAAAGCAACTTAGAAGCCCGGAAGAAGTTGCGAAAATGAGAGGAAAAACTCTTGAGGAAATCAAAGGCTAGAATATAGCCTCTGGATAGGAATAAGGGAGGAATTCATCTGATGGCGCAAATGATCAGAGTGAAATTGGTGAGAAGCCCAATCGGGCATCCAGAAAAGCATAGGCGAATTCTGAGAGCCTTGGGGCTCACAAAGCTTAATAAAACTCGTCAGCTTTATGCAACTCCTACTATTTTAGGTGCCATCCGTAAAGTTGTTCACCTTGTGGAACTTGAAGTGGTAGAAGAACAAAAAGGGTAAAGAGAGGGATGAAACCATGGGTCTTAGATTGAGCGATTTGGCTCCAGCACCAGGGGCTAGACATAGAAAGAAAAGAGTTGGAAGAGGTCCTGGTTCAGGACATGGAAAAACTGCTTGTAGAGGACATAAAGGTCAAAAAGCCAGAACGGGGCTTGAAATCCCACCCTGGTTTGAAGGTGGACAGATGCCCCTTATCCGCAGAGTTCCCAAGCGAGGTTTTCATAATAAGTTCAGGAAAGAGTATGCAGTAGTTAACTTGCGAGATCTGAACCGGTTTGAACCAAATAGCGAAATTGGTCCTGAAGAATTGAAAAAAGCTGGGCTGGTGAAAAAATTCAAATCCGGTATTAAGTTACTGGCAGAAGGAGAATTAGCTCACCCGCTCAAGCTGAAAGTCCACAAAGCCAGCGCTGCAGCCATTGAAAAAGTGAAGGCTGTCGGAGGAGAAGTGGTACTTTTGTCTCAAAGTGAGGCGGTTCAATAATGTTTAACGTCGGCAGTTTCCAAAATATCGGAAAAATTCCTGAATTAAAGAGGCGAATTCTCATAACTTTTCTTTTTTTGGCGGTCTACCGTATAGGCGTACATGTGCCAACGCCCGGTATCAACGCCGAAGCTCTTAACGCTTTTTTTAACGCCTCTCAAGGCACTCTGCTTGGTTTCTTTGATATGTTTTCAGGGGGTGCCATGAGGCGTCTCTCAATTTTCGCTCTTGGGATCATGCCCTACATCAGTTCATCCATTATACTCCAGCTCCTCACAGTTGTTATTCCCCACCTGGAACAGTTAAAAAAAGAGGGAGAAGCTGGTAGAAAAAAGATAGTTCAGTACACTCGTTATGGAACAGTCATTCTCAGCTTCATCCAGGGGTTCGGTATAGCCTTTGGACTAGAGGGCATGACCGCGCCGGGGGGTGAAGCTGTTGTAATCCACCCGGGTTGGGGATTCCGGCTCATGACGGTTATTACTCTAACGGCCGGAACAGCTTTTATTATGTGGCTTGGTGAACAGATAACCGAGAAAGGCATAGGAAACGGTATATCCCTCATAATATTCGCCGGTATCGTAGCAGGAATGCCAGCCGCTGTGGGAAACACCATGAGGTTGGTGGAAACTGGTGAAATGAGTATTTTCAAGATGCTCGTTATTCTGATGCTCATGCTTGTTGTTGTTGGTTTCATTATATTTGTGGAACGAGGTCAAAGGCGAATTCCTGTACAGTATGCACGGCGAGTTGTGGGAAGAAGAGTTTATGGAGGACAAAGTACTCACATACCGTTAAAGATCAACTCCTCTGGTGTTATTCCTCCTATTTTTGCGTCGTCCCTTATTATGTTCCCTGCAACCATAGCAAACTTCATTCCTCATCCTGCTCTTAAGACTCTTTCTCTATGGCTCTCCCCGGGACACTGGCTCCATACTATATGCTACATCGGTTTCATTATTTTCTTCTGCTTCTTCTACACTGCTATCGTGTTCAATACGCAGGACGTAGCGGAAAATATGAAAAAATATGGTGGCTTTATTCCTGGAATCAGACCAGGTAGGGCAACCGCCGAATATATTGATAAAGTTCTAAGCCGCATAACATTCGGAGGAGCAATATACATCTCCGCGGTGTGTATCCTCCCGGAAATTCTCATTACGAAATTTAACGTTCCGTTCTATTTCGGTGGAACGGCTCTACTAATTGTTATTGGCGTTGCTTTAGATACAGTTGCCCAGATAGAAGCTCACATGCTCACCAGGCATTATGAGGGTTTCTTGAAACAAGGAAGAGTAGTAGGGCGGCGATAGCCGATACTGTCATCCCGAACGGGATGAGGGGTCTCCTTAGGAGATTCTTCAGCACTTTGTGCTTCGGAATGACAAGAAGAAGGGGTATTAGGAAGGTTTCTTGAAACAAGGAAAATAGGGCGACGATAGGATTAATAGCAAACCCCAACCGAGGAGGATTTAAAGATGAACATCGTATTGTTAGGGCCTCCGGGAGCAGGCAAAGGTACTCAGGCAAAACGTTTGATAGAGAGGTATGGAATTCCTCAAATTTCCACGGGTGATATGCTTAGAGCAGCCGTTGCGGAAAAAACACCTCTCGGGCTGGAAGCCAAAAAATATATGGACGCTGGTCAGCTTGTGCCAGATAGTGTCGTGGTGGGACTAGTCAAAGAGCGCATTCAAAAAGACGACTGCAAAAACGGTTATATGCTTGATGGGTTTCCTCGCAATGTGAGCCAGGCTGAAACTCTGGACAAAATGCTAAGCGAGCTCGGACAAAAAATTGATCACGTGATTTGCATAGAAGTACCAGAAGAAGAACTCATCAAGAGACTAACGGGTAGAAGAACATGCCGACAATGCGGTGCCGGTTATCACGTAATATTTGACCCGCCAAAAAAAGAAGGCGTTTGCGATAAATGCGGCGGCGAACTTTATCAGAGAGATGACGATAACGTCCAGACGGTAACATCAAGGCTTAAAGTCTACAAAGAACAAACTGAACCTCTTATTGCTTACTACGAAAAACAGGGAAAACTCCGTCGCATAGATGGTCTCGGATCAATAGATGAAATCTTTAACCGAATTGTGGCTGTGCTTGGATAAAATTCCAGAGGGGATTGTCATCGTTGATCACTTTGAAAACTCGTGAGGAAATAGAAAAAATTCGGAAGGCATGCCTTATTGTGGCGGAAGTGCTGGAGCGGTTACGAGATGAGGTCAAACCGGGCGTTACAACATGGGATCTAAACAGACTGAGTGAAGAGCTAGCCTGGAAGAAGAAAGCAAGACCGGCTTTCAAAGGGTATAGGGGATATCCCTATGCCCTTTGTACATCAATAAATGAGGAAATCGTTCACGGAATGCCGTCGAAGAAGCGAGTTTTGAAAGAAGGTGACATTATCAGTCTGGATTTTGGAGTTGTGGTAGACGGATTTTACGGAGACGCAGCCATAACGGTACCGGTTGGGAAAATAAGCGAAACGGCTGAGAAACTTTGTCGAGTCACAAAGGAAGCTCTTTACAGGGGGATTGCAGAGGCAAGACCAGGAAATCGGTTATCTGACATTTCGCATGCAATTCAATCTCATGCAGAAAAAGAAGGCTTTTCGGTGGTGAGAGAATTTGTAGGGCACGGAATTGGAAGATTTCTACACGAAAGCCCTCAAATCCCGAACTACGGTCCACCTGGTAGGGGAATAAGACTCAAACCGGGAATGGTATTTGCCATAGAACCGATGATCAACGAAGGAACACACCAAATCGAAATTCTTCCTGATGGGTGGACGGCTGTAACAAAGGACAGGAAGCTCTCTGCTCACTTTGAACATACGATAGCTATTACGCCCAGAGGACCTGAAATTCTTTCTTCGCTGAATGAAGAAAAGATAGTTTTCTTTGACAAAAGTAACTGCAAAGTATAAACTTTAAACTTTGGGATTTGAGGCAAAAAAATTTTCAGATTAAGAAGGAGAATTAAGGGGCATGCCAAAAGAGGATGCCATTGAAGTAGAAGGGACGGTCGTAGAAACGCTTCCCAATGCAATGTTTAGAGTAGAGCTTCCCAATGGGCATCGAGTACTTGCCCACATATCCGGGAAGATGCGGATGCACTTTATCAGAATTCTTCCTGGAGACAAGGTTAAGGTGGAATTGTCACCGTATGACTTAACTCGAGGACGTATCATTTACAAAGCAAAATCATAGTGGAAATGTCGAGGAGCGGAGAATCATGAAAGTCCGAGCATCGGTTAAAAAAATCTGTAAAAAGTGCAAAATCATTAAGCGTCATGGGTCTATAAGGGTTATTTGTGAAAATCCAAAGCACAAGCAACGTCAGGGATAAGCTGGGGAGGTAAGAAAAGTTGGCTCGTATTGCAGGAGTTGATTTGCCCAAGAACAAACGTATCGAGATCGCTCTGACCTACATTTACGGTATAGGGCGTTCTACAGCAAAGAAGATTCTGGAAAAAGCTGGAATAGACCCCGACACTCGAACTGAGAATCTAACGGATGAGCAGATCGCAACGCTACGACGGATCATAGATACCGAATACAAAGTTGAGGGAGAACTTCGGGCTCAGGTAGCAATGAATATCAAGAGACTGATGGATATGGGTTGCTACCGAGGACTTCGGCACCGTCGTGGTTTGCCTGTAAGAGGTCAAAGAACTCATTCCAACGCCAGAACTCGAAAAGGACCGAGAGGCTCTCTCATCGGAAAGAAGAAAAAGTAGAAATGACCAGGAGGAACAATGGCTAAGCAACGAGGACCAAGGAAAAAGAAAGAGAAAAAGAACATTCAAAACGGGATAGCTCATATTCAGTCAACTTTCAACAATACGATTGTTACCATTACCGATATGAGTGGGAACACTATCGCTTGGGCAAGTGCGGGAACCCAGAATTTCAAAGGATCTCGCAAAAGCACACCCTTTGCTGCTCAAATGGCCGCTGAAGCTGCAGCAAAAAAGGCTATGGAACACGGACTTCAGAACGTTGAAGTCCATATTAAAGGCCCAGGATCTGGTCGTGAAGCTGCATTAAGGGCTTTGCAGGCGGCTGGGTTGAACATTACCGTTATTAAAGACGTAACTCCCATACCGCATAACGGCTGTCGCCCGCCCAAACGTCGGCGAGTATGACCAAGAAAAGAAAGAGATAGAAGGAGGAAAAAGCCTTGGCTCGATATACTGGACCTGTATGCCGTTTGTGTCGTCGTGAAAATATGAAACTATACCTCAAAGGTGATCGGTGTTACTCCGACAAATGTGCCTATGAAAGAAGAAATTACGCTCCTGGTCAACATGGAAGAATGCGGCCGAAACTTTCAGATTATGGATTGCGACTTCGAGAAAAGCAAAAACTAAAACGAATTTACGGTCTCACGGAAACACAATTCAAGAGATATTTCAAGGAAGCTGAAAGGCAAAAAGGAGTAACGGGAACCAATTTCCTTATCCTGCTTGAACGTCGCCTCGACAACGTAGTGTATCGCCTGGGGTTTGCTCAATCTCGAGCTCAGGCACGACAGCTTGTCCGCCACGGACACTTTCTCGTAAACGGTAAACCTGTAGATATTCCTTCTTACCTTCTTAAGCCGGGAGATACTGTGACGGTCCGTGAGAAGAGCCGAAATCTAGCCGTCATTAATGAAGCTCTCGAAGCTTTGCCAAGGCGCGGGGTACCTCCCTGGCTTGAACTAAGAAAAGAACAATACGAAGGGGTTTTCAAAACATTCCCAACAAGGGAGGAAATAGATATACCCGTGCAGGAACAGTTGATTGTAGAGTTCTACTCAAAGTAAGTGCTACGCTTCGACTTCTGTTTCAAACCGGTGGGGTCCCTCGTGCTCAACTCATGGTGGCAAAGGGATTCAAAAACCGGTTTTTGTTGTCTCTAGTAAAGAGGCAAAAATTGGCACATAAGAACTGGTGAGGATACACCATGGATATAGTAAAGAACTGGAAAGAACTCATCAAACCCAAGGGTCTAAAAATAGAAAAGCCGGGAGATCCTAACAGGTACGCAAAGTTTATTTGTGAGCCTCTTGAGAGAGGCTTTGGGATAACCTTGGGGAATGCTTTAAGAAGAGTTTTGCTTTCATCCCTTAGGGGATGCGCCATAACGAGCGTTAAAATCGAAGGGGTGCAGCATGAATTCTCGAGCATCCCTGGAGTAATCGAGGATGTCACAGACATAGTCCTAAATCTAAAAGGGGTACGTTTTAAGTCCCAAACGGATGATCCTCTCACGCTTCGTATTGAAAAAAGCGGAGAAGGTGTTGTAAGAGCCGGCGATATCTACGGAAGCTCCTTGATCACAGTTCTTAACCCCGATCACTATATCTGCACGCTCTCCAAAGACGCTCATATTAAAATGGAACTTAAGGTCAAAACGGGTAAAGGCTACGTTCCCGCAGAGCGAAATGTTGAACCCAACATGCCTATTGGAACAATACCTATAGATGCCATCTTTTCTCCTATAGAGCGCGTAAGTTATACTGTGACACAGGCCAGAGTCGGTCAAATGACAGATTATGACCGTCTTACGATGGAAATCTGGACTGATGGCAGTGTTACACCAGAAGATGCTCTGGCTTACGCTGCAAAAATTCTGAAAGATCAGTTCTCGGTCTTTATTAACTTCGAAGAGGAAGAGGTTGAAGTTCCCAAGAAAGAAACACCCAAAGAAGAAAAAGTGGTCTGGAACGAAAATCTCTTTAGAAGAGTTAGTGAGTTAGAATTGTCGGTCAGATCCGCAAATTGCTTGAAAAATGCCAACATTAAGTATATAGGAGAGCTTGTTCAGAAGACCGAAGCTGAGATGTTGAAAACCAAAAACTTCGGTCGGAAGTCGCTTAATGAAATCAAAGAAATCCTTGCGGAAATGGGTCTGTCGCTAGGGATGAAGCTTGAAGGATTCCCAAGCAGAGAAGAACTAGAACGAAGAGAAATGGAGAGGGAAAAAGAAAACTATGCGTCATAGAGTAGCCGGCAGAAAACTGGGAAGAAAGACAGAACACAGACTTGCGATGTTCCGAAACATGGTCACGTCATTGCTCGATCATGAGCGTATTGTGACCACGGTGGCGAAGGCAAAGGAAATCAGAAAGTTCGCCGAACACATGATTACTCTAGGGAAACGTGGTGATCTCCACGCCAGACGCCAGGCCCTTGCCTTTGTAAGAAGCAAAAAGGTTGTTCATAAGCTTTTTGCTGAAATTGCCCCACGGTATGCTCAGCGCCAGGGTGGTTATACTCGCATAGTCAAAATGGGGTTCAGGCGAGGCGATGGCGCTCCCATGTGCCTTATTGAGCTGGTAAAACCGGAAGAAACGGAAAGCAAATAGAATCAGAGTTAGATTTCGAAAGTGCCGAATAGAAGTGTTAATGAGAAAGGTGCCGCTTTGCGGCGCCTTTAATTTTCCTAATTTTTAGCCTCTCGGACGATGAGTCTTTTTTATCTAGTAAGCCTTGGATGCGATAAAAATCTTGTAGATAGCGAGCGGATGGCTGGAATTTTAACAAGCCTTGGGCTATCTGCTGTAACAGACCCTGCTCAAGCCGATATAATCGTGGTCAATACCTGCGGGTTCATAGAATCCGCGGTCCAAGAAGCCATAGAACATATACTCACCCTCGCTACCTGGAAAAATCAAGGAAGGTGTAAAAAACTGATAGTAACCGGTTGCATGGTTCAGCGATACGGAAGAAAACTTCCCGCCCTGCTTCCAGAAGTAGATCTATTCCTGGGAACAAACCACTATGAGGATATATCCATCGCCTTGACCCCTAACCACCCTCCCCTGTTGATTTCACGCCCTGAAAAAGCGAATCATCAATCTTTCCTTTCCCGCACCGTTTCTACTTTCCCATCGCACGCCTATCTGAAAATAGCCGAAGGCTGTAGCAACTCCTGCACTTACTGCATGATTCCCAAACTCAGAGGCCCCTTTAGAAGCCGCTCTCTAACCGAGATCTTGCAAGAAGCTCAAATGCTAAACGATCTTGGGATTCCCGAAATTATCCTTATAGCTCAGGACGTGGCTTCTTACGGGCATGATCTGGGAAATCCTGATGCTCTGATAGAACTTCTGGAAGCTCTTGAAACTTTACCTTCTATCCACTGGATTCGCTTGCTTTACCTTTATCCAGGGCACATTACCGAAAAACTTCTTACCATCATTCGTTCATCACCAAAAATCCTGCCCTATCTCGATATTCCCTTTCAACATGTATCCCCTTCCCTTCTTGCGGCTATGGGCAGAAAGGAAATAGCGCGATATCCAGCGGAAGTTATAGAAATGATCCGTTCTTTTATCCCTGACGTGACCTTGCGGACCACCTTTATGGTCGGTTTCCCAGGAGAGGGAGAAAAAGAATTCGAAGAACTTGTAGAATTTGTTGAACGTATGGAAATAGACCATCTCGGCGCCTTTGCCTTTTCTCCAGAACCGGGAACAAAAGCTGCCAAACTGCCCGGTCAGGTGCCAGATAAAGTCAAACGCTCTCGATTAAAAACTCTCTATTCCGTCCAGAAAAAAATATCCCGAAAAAAACTGCGTCAATACAAAGGCAAAATCCTACCGATTATTATTGATGGCTTTCATCCTGAATCAGAATTACTCCTCGCAGGAAGGCTTCCTTCTCAGGCACCTCAGATCGATGGGATTGTTACTATAACATCCGGCACAGCTTCACCTGGATCCATCGTATTAGCAAAAGTCACTAAAACCCATACTTACGATGTGGAAGCAGAAATTCTGGAGACTTCCTCTAATTGTGCAATGTCAGCGGCGGACTCAGCCCTGGGTCATAAGCTGGAGATACTTTAACCTTTTAATCCTGTCTCGCAATTCTGCTGCCCTTTCAAATTCAAGCCTTTCTGCCGCTTCCCGCATAGCCTTTTCCAGCTCTTTTATTCGCTCATCAAGATCCTCTCTCCCCCAACTAACCTGCTCTTCTTCCATCATGGCTACATCGGAATCTTTCTTCGCCTCTTCCGCTCCGGTTCTGTAAGGAGCAAGAACATCATGAATATCTTTTTCAACCGTTTTTGGAACAATACCGTGAGCTTCATTATAAGCAAGCTGGATCCGTCTGCGACGGTTGGTTTCCTCGATAGCCTTAGCCATAGATTTGGTAATGCGGTCGGCGTAAAGGATTACAGTTCCGTCAACATTTCTAGCAGCTCTGCCAGCTGTCTGAATCAAAGACCGTTCTGAACGGAGAAAACCCTCACTATCGGCATCAAGGATCGCCACAAGCGACACTTCTGGAATATCCAGCCCTTCTCGCAGGAGATTTATACCGACAAGAACATCGTAGCTTCCCAGACGAAGTTCTCGAATGAGTTCTATTCGCTCAAGAGTGTCCACATCCGAATGCATATAGCGCACTCGAATTTTTAACTCAGACAAATACTCCGTAAGGTCTTCCGCCATACGTTTGGTAAGAGTCGTCACAAGTACTCGCTGCCCTTTAGCAACCCGTTTTCTTATTTCCGATATGAGATCATCAATCTGATTACGAGCAGGTCTTACTTCTATAGCCGGGTCAACCAAACCTGTCGGGCGAATAATTTGTTCCACCACAGCATCGCCGGAAACTTCCAGCTCATAGGGACCGGGAGTAGCCGACACGAATATTACCTGATTTACACGGTCGATGAATTCCTCAAACGACAGAGGACGGTTGTCGAGAGCTGAAGGAAGGCGGAAGCCGTATTCTACAAGAGTCTGCTTGCGAGAACGATCCCCTCTATACATGCCCTGAATCTGAGGAACCGTTATGTGGCTTTCATCAATAAAAAGAAGCCAGTCGGGAGGAAAATAATCGATAAGGGTTGGAGGAGGTTCTCCGGGTTTTCTTCCGGTAAGATGGCGTGAGTAATTCTCGATTCCCTGGCAGTAACCAAGCTCAAGAAGCATTTCTATATCCAGCCTGGTTCTTTCTTCAAGGCGTTGAGCCTCGAGAAGTTTTCCCTGAGATCGCAGTTCCTGGAGCCTCTCTTCAAGCTCCTCTTCAATAGCTTTAACTGCTCGCTCCAGCTTTTCACGACTCGTCACATAGTGAGTCGCAGGGTAAATGGCCACTTCTGATAGCCTTCGAACGGTTTTCCCCGTTAGCGGATCAAATTCACGGAGACTTTCGACCCAGTTCCCAAATAGCTCGATTCTAACCGCTACATCCTCCTGATGAGCCGGGAAAACGTCAATCACGTCGCCCCGCACTCTAAAACATCCCCGCTTAAAATCTGTATCGTTCCGCTGATACTGTATCTCCACAAGTTTTTTGATGATGGATTCCCTCGATGCAGATTCATTCTCCTTCAGCCATAAAAGCATCTGGCGATACTCTTCAGGTTCACCCAGCCCGTAAATACAGGAAACACTGCTTACAATGATGACGTCGCGCCGTTCCAGGAGAGCTCTGGTTGCGCTGTGACGCATTTTATCTATCGTGTCGTTAATGGAAGCATCTTTGGCAATATATGTATCGGTCTGAGGAATATATGCTTCCGGCTGGTAGTAATCGTAGTAAGACACAAAGTATTCAACGGCGTTGTTAGGAAAAAAGGTTTTAAACTCGCCATAAAGCTGAGCCGCAAGAGTCTTGTTGGGAGCGATGATAAGAGTCGGGCGCTGGGCTCGAGCAATCACATGAGCCATAGTAAGGGTCTTTCCTGAACCGGTTACTCCAAGAAGAGTCTGAAACTTAAGCCCTCTACGCAGTCCTTCCACAAGTTTTTCGATAGCCTGAGGCTGGTCACACTTAGGTTCCAGAAGATGTTCGGTATTAAAAAGGCTCATGATTTTCTAATTGGCTTTCTCCCACTCGCTGTTTTCTTCTTTTCAAGAGGTTAAAGATATGGTGGGCCGTCAGGGACTCGAACCCCGAACCAACTGATTAAGAGTCAGCTGCTCTACCTTTTGAGCTAACGGCCCAAACCAGAAATGAGTCATTCTTTAGTGGTACGCCCGGCAGGATTCGAACCTGCGGCCTGCGGATTCGAAGTCCGACGCTCTGTCCAACTGAGCTACGGGCGCCTATCATCCACAAAGCTGGCTTCTTTATACGGATTTTTACGAGAAAGTCAACATTTTTAACCAGACCAGAACAAAAACACCTATCACCCAAGAGAGACCCGCTGAAACGGGACGTCGCCCCTACAATGAATGATCCTGTAAATGTGATTATGACACAGTCTGCTTATGAAGCGATCCGTAATCTAGTAAAAGACGCGTTATTCGTCACTGTTTCTGAGAAGAAGCTCAAAATCCACTCGATCCTGAAAACGTTTTTGTCGTGTGTGGGCAGTATCAATGTCGAAAATACAGTATTCTCCCCTGCCAGCGGTCACCTCACCCCACCGCTCATGTCCCTGCGGATTTGTCCAGATGCCAGCACCGTTTACACCACACACTGCCACAGCCAGGTTCTCAACCGTTCTCACACCTCCAATGAGTTTCCATTCTCCATCAAGCAACCGCTCTGATGACACCGCTACATCACACCCCCTTTTAGCCAGCGCTACGGCTAATTCAGGATGCTCAAGAAACGTAAAGGGCACAACGACAACTCTAGCCGGACCAAAGTCAAATTCCGGAAAGGATCTTTCGCCGTCATTACAGAACATAAGCCCGTCCCATTTAAAAACGTTTCCGTTTTGAACCATCATCACATAGCCGCTTTCAGAATCAGCATAATCTTTCCACAAGACTCCAATTTGCTTGGAAGCTGTAACAAACCTAAGAACATCCAGTATTCTATCGCTGGATTCAAAAACCGGAAGAAGGCACAGCGTTCCTTTCCGTGCCTGTTGATTTTCGATGATTCTATTTAAGGCATCAATAGGGTGCTCATTTTCAGAAGGCACTATGCACGAGATGGGAAGCACTCCACAAGCCGGAAGTCCCAAAAAAGATGTAAGATCCCGAACAGGCCAGAGATTCAGGGCACAGTCCCGGTAGAGATCCAGTGAGCGAGTCTGAATAATCCTTTTACGAAAGCGGCCTTCCAAACGACCGTCATCCCCAAGAACAAGATCTACACAAAAAACGGCAGAATCCTTGCTGACGCCTTCAAATAATACCTTCCCCAAAGGGTCGTATGCACAGGAAGGAGCTTCACAACAATCCATCACAAGGTCTACTCCACCACGGTTACAGGCAACGAGAAAAACGCCGTTTTCGATAGCCCTAGCACGCCACAATTCTCTGGGATCCAACCCGGAAGGAGGCCAATTAGCAAGCACAATGATCAAATCAGCCCCCCTAAGAGCCGTGCAGCGTGGTATCAGGCCATAGTAGGAATCAGAACAGATTAACACTCCCACACGTCCCCACGGAGTTACAAAAGTATTGTCCTGATAGGGACTTCCTGAACAGGCCCACCTGCTTTCGGCACTTATTTTTCTGTAGCGGCAAACAACATCACCTCTTGGATCTATCACGAAGGCAGAATTGTAAATTATCCCGGTTTTATCATCCCTTTCCGCAAGTCCCAGACAAAGATACACAGAATAAGATTTGGTAAGCTGAGAAAGCTTTGAAATGATCGGACCATCAACAGATTCGGTATAAGGTAAAATATCGCTTCGACTACGGAATGAATAACCAGAAAGAGCCAGCTCAGGCGTCACGACAATCTGTGAACCCTGAGAAACGGCTTTATCCAGGAGCTTCAGGAGATTATCCAAATTTCTCTCGAGCTTCTTATGAGCCACAGCAAGATGAATCAAACCAATTCGTAACGTTCTTCCCTGCACACCAATTTCTCCTTTTATGATTTCTGAATCATTTTACATACCGTCTTGGATTTTCGAAAAATCGGAACAATCCCTCTTGCCAGACAATGGCACAATTAATCCAGGGCAACATAGTATGTGCAAACCGTGCAGCAGAAAAATATCAGAAAGCAGCAAGAAACACCACAAAAAGTCATCGCGGTGTATGGCAACAATTGTGAAAGGAAAGTATAGTTATCACACCATTAAATTGGGAGTGTTCGAAAAATCTCCAGCCTTGTCTTGCCGAGCATAAGCGAGGCATCTCCTGAAAAGATCCCTCACTATTCAGATCTCTGTGTTCTCTGGGTGCTCCGTGGTGAGATCCCTAGCTTTTACCACAGAGAACAAAGAGTAATAGGAAATAAAATGGAGACTGAGGGCAACACTAATATTTTCGAACACTCCCACCGGACAAACAGGAAAAAGCAACTCAAACGGTACTGGGAACAGGCAGAACTCCTCGCCAATGAATGGGTAGTAGCGTGATCGACCTTATACCATTTTCTATTTTCGAATGTGTAGATCTAATCATAGGGTCATGTTGCGACAAGGGCGGGTCTAAAACCCGCCCCTCAGTGAGGAATAAAAGCGGTATTATTTACCTTTACATCTATAGTGCCCAGCTTATCGTGTTTCAGTAGAGTTCACTTCTTTATTTTTCTTCATCCAGTTTCAAGATGTCTTTAACATCGCCAGCATAGAAACAAACGTTATGAAACCCCTCTTTTGTCAGCGCCTCGGCCACTCGCTTTACCTCCTGTTCATTGCTTCCAAACACCACTATACGAGTGTTCCTGTCATCCACTGGAAGTCTTCCGTCATTTTTTGCCTTAAAAATTTCTCCCACATCTTTTCCATCCAACACACCATCAGATGGAATATTCTTGGCTGTTTTGAGGCTACCCTTGGCAAAAAGCTCCGCCTTCCGGCTGTCTATGAACCACGCAGTCTTATCGTTTTGATAGATGTATTTAATGCCATCTAATTCACATTGAGTGGGATTACCGAGACTCCGCCAGATGGGTATACCCAATTGATATCTATAGACCTTGCTAACGCCTGCCTTCAAAAGCGCTTCGGCTACTCGTTTGCTTTTGCCACAGTAGATCCCATCGCAATAAAGTATCACGGCTTTTCCCGACTCTTGCACTAGCCGTTTGATCTCCTCCTCATCAGAGGTATACAATGCCTTGCTCGTGCCTGGTTTAGGTCCTACCACTATAGCCCCTGGAATATGGCTGATAGCCCATTCTTTATAAGGCCGGTTGTCCACCAGCAACGCTCCCTCTTTTATGGCCTTCTTCAGTTCATTAGTGGACAATTGAGGGGTTACAGGATTCTTTTCTAATAAAATTGCATCCTGAATGTCACAAACTTGTTCAGCACAAATATTCTGAGCTAGCATCATCAAAAGAGCCACACTAAAAGCCACCACAAACCTGTTCATAATTGCCTCCTTAAATCACCCAATTTGTTAACACAACAAATATGCGACTTGTTTTCCAATTGCCGATATAACGAAATATGTAGTATGTTTTCCAATAGATTGTTTTGATGCAGAACGCTATTATCTATAGACACCGCTAAGTATTATCAACAACATTCTCATGGAATTAGAACTAGTTTACCATATCAGCCACCAAATTTTATCGCAATCAACAGGCTATGACTCCTGCATCATTTCCCATATCGTACGATATATATCACACATGAGAATTGCATCATCCTGATTATAGGCGACACGACTTGGGCAGTCACCAGGGCAGAATTCTCTGATAGGACAGTTGCTGCATCTGTCTTCGGCAAGTTCAAACAGGCTCAGTGAGCCGAGTTTCGTTTTATCCCAGGTCCATACATCTCCCGCGAAGAACCTTAGATCCCCTGCCGTCTGCCCGCAGGGAAAAATCGAGCCATCTGGCATCACTGCCATGCTCTCCCCTTTAGAAGCGTGGCAGAAAAAGCCTCTACGCTTGCTGGAAAAGGCTTTCTCAAGCTTTTCCCGCTCCCGTAAAACAATTGGCACAGAACGTCTGCGGTTTATTTCGTCAAGAGCCGAAAGTAATGATCTGATAGAATGACGTAGTTCATCTGAGGTCGGAAGAGACACAGCAGCATTGTCATTAGAATTTGAAAAAACTCGTCCCTTCCTCACAAGAAGATCCAATCCAATACCTCTTATTTCCTTGAATCCGGCGAGCATGTACACAAGTTTATCCAGAAACCGAACATTTTGATTTGTAACCACCGTTGTTATGCGAAAAGGCACTCCGGAACTCTCTAGAATCCCCAGTCCCCTCAGAGTGGCCCCTGTGCCACCTCTTAACCTTTCATTAACCCCGGGAGGCCCATCCAGGCTGATTCCCACCTGGACTCCATATTTTTTGAATTCTCGGGCAAGATCGAGATTCAAAAAAGTTCCGTTAGTTTGAATGCCAATAGTATAAGGTCTCGTGATCCTCCGGCGGACATTTTCCAAAACCATAGCAATTTTATCCGGCACAAGAGTAGGTTCTCCGCCGGTTATTTGAATATGAATAGGACCATCGCCTTCGCTGGCAATATCCAGGGTCCTATTCAGAACATCTTCCGACATATCACTAGCGTTACAAACTTCACCGTTGTAACAATAGCGGCACAGAAGATTACATCTTGTGGTCACAATAAGGATAAGGTAGCGAATAACCGTCATCGAGTAAGAAGCCCATTCTTCAGATCTTCCACTACCTGTTGTCTAAGCTTGTAATGCTGTTTTTTGCCTGTAGCCGTCATGGGCAAAGCGTCCACAAACCGCCAGTATCTCGGCCGTTTATAGGGAGGAATCATGGGATGGTTAGCAATGAATTTTTTCAGTTCCTCCAACGTAAGAGTCTCATCCTTTTTTACAACATAAGCCACTATAGCCTGCCCTCGCACTTCATCCGGCACTCCAACAACAGCACAGCTCATCACTTTCGGATGTTCCTGAATCGCTTCTTCTATCTGAACCGGATAGATGTTTTCCCCGCCGGAAATAATCATGTCATCTTTTCTGGCAACAATGGTGATGAACTCATTCTCATCCCACGTAGCAAGATCACCCGTGTAGAACCAATCCTTGTAAACTTTCTTCTTTGCTTCTTCCGGTTTCTGGAAATAATCATAGGTAGATTTCAGCGTTCTTATAATTACTTCTCCCACTTCCTGTTTATCCATTGCCACCAGATCATCAGGCTCGGCGAGCCTATCTTCGTAAACCTTAACAACTCTTATCTCATCGAAGAAGCTGGCTCTTCCGGCAGTGCCAGCCATCTGAGGAAGTTCCTCCGGCGTAAGGAGCGTATTCCAGAAAGTTTCCGAAGTGCCGTAACCATTATAGACGTTAGGAGTGAAAATCTGCTGCATTTCAACACACAAAGCTCTGTCAAGGGGCGATCCCATGCTGACCAAGGCTTTCAAGGAACCTAAATTCCGCGGATGCTTCTTCTGTTCCTCGATCATAACCTTGTACATAGTCGGAACACCAATAATGACCGTTATTCCGTATTTTTGAATTGCATCAAGAGTAGGTTTAGGGAAGAAGGCACGCATAGAAGCTATAGTGGCTCCCAGGTATAGCCCGGGACCAGGCCCACCAATATGAATTCCTCCACGATGAAACCACGGAGAGAGGTTTAACAGTATGTCATCTGGTGCCAATTTAAGGCTCACAATAACGTCAAAACAGGTGAGGATTTCGTTGATATTGTTAACGGGCACACCTTTAGGTCTTCCTGTAGTTCCAGAAGTGTAAAGACGTGTGGTTTCTGAAAAAGCTCCCTGTGGGTAGTGATCCAGTGGTTCGCTCTCAGGCCTATCCTTAACATAGGCATCGTAAGGAATAGCAAAATCGCATTCTCCCTCCCCTACCGAAATTACTTTCTTGGGTTTGTGCTGAGAAAGCTTTAGGGCTTCCTTTACCGTGTCTTTAAGCGACATGTCGAAAACAAAGACTGCCGGTTTGGAATCGTCCAGAGTGTAAGCAACTTCTCCCGAGGAAAGCCTGAAATTTATGGGGCTGTTGATAACTCCAATTTTCTGACATCCAAGATAAATAAAGGCAAATTCCGGAACATTCATGAGCTGATACATTACCACGTCCTGAGGCTTCAAACCATCTGAGAGCAAGGCATGAGCAAAGCGGTTGGCGGCAGCATTGAGTGCCTCGTAAGTCCACGACCGATGATGGTCCAGATCAATGAGAGCAGTTTTTGCGGGATATCTTTTCACATTCCTCATAAAACCACGAATGTAGGTAAAATGTCTTTCAAAAATCTCTCTGAATCTTTCTTCATCGTAAGTCATCACGGCTTCTTCCCTCCTATATAGAACGCAAAACCAGTGAAGCGTTAATTCCCCCAAAACCAAAAGAATTCTTAAGCACAACCTTTATTTCCCGTTTACGAGCCGCTATGGGCACATAATCAAGATCACACTCCGGGTCGGGGGATTCGAGATTGATTGTCGGAGGAACTATCTTTTCCAGCATGGCTTTTACGGAAAAAGCCGTTTCCACAATTCCTGCTGCTCCCCAGGTATGACCGATCATGGATTTATTGGATGAAATAGGTATACGATAAGCCCGCTCGCCGAAAACTTCCTTTATACCCTTTGTTTCTACGGCATCATTAAGCGGCGTTGAAGTGCCGTGAGCGTTAATATAGTCAATGTCATCAGGAGAAACTTGAGCATCCCGAAGAGCCTGCCTCATGCAGAATACAATACTAGATGCACTTGGCTCAGGAGAAACAGGATGATAAGCATCGCAGCTTGCACCAAAACCGGCTACTTCAGCAAGAGGCGTCGCTCCTCTTTCCAATGCGCATTTGTAAGCTTCCACAATAATACACCCAGCCCCTTCAGCAGGCACAAAACCGGATCTAAGCTTGTCAAAAGGCCTGGAAGCCTTTTCCGGCATGTCATTCCAGCGTGCATCAGCAATAGCACCTAAGTTCGCCAAACTTGCCATAAGAGTCGGCGTGATACCAGCATCAGCTCCCACCACAATAGCCATGTCGATAATACCGGCTCTTACAAGTTGCGATGCTAGACCAATGGCTTTAGTTCCTGCTGCACAGGCTTCCTGAAGGAAATATTGGGGTCCCTTTGCGTTAAAGATCCTGGCAACTTCCCCTGCAGCGGGATTTCCAGCCACGCTTATCACGCAGAATGGGGAAACTTTCCTGGGACCGCTTTTAAGTAATTCATTGAAGTTAGCTTCAAAAGTAGAAGGACATCCTATAGCGCTCGCACCAATAACCGATAATCTATAAGGATCTTGAAGCTTTGAAGATCTTATACGAGCTTTCTCTTCCGCAAGCATAGCCGCTGAGACAAACAGTTGAAACATGCGATCGTATCGGCTGATGAACTTTTTATCCAGAAAGTCCTGAGGGGAAAAATCTCTGCATTCACCGGCAATCTTTACCTTGTGATCTTTTGGATCAAAGAGCGTAATGGGACCGATACCGGAATGTCCTTTAATAAGCCTATCCCAAGACGCATCAAGCCCAACTCCTAAAGGCGTAATAACTTCCATTGCTGTAATGACCGGAGTGCGTTCGGTAACGTTTGGTTCCATCCCTATTCACTCCTGTGATATCATGAAAACCTCTAACGGTATGACGTCCACCAACACTAGAAACAATAAAACCACCCCGGACAATCACTGTCAAGCGAAATTGGGGATGTTCTAAAATCGCCCAATCTGGGCGCACGGCCGTGCGCTCTAGCAACAATAGGCAATTTTCGACCCCCGATTTTTCTATTGACTAACGGCCTTTGTCTATATTAAGTAAGGAAGCCGAGGAGATTGAAAATGGAAGGTAGAAATCTATCACTCAACCTTAAAGGCTGGCGCTGGTGGTGGCCCATCAGAGGGACTCACCACGGGTGCGCCGTTGGGTGATTAGATCCGATAAGGTAAGTAAAAGCCGTGGGGGTCCCGAAGATTCCCACGGCTTTTCTGTTTTTTAAGCCGTGGGATGATTCCTCTCACGGCTTTTTTATTTGGAAAACTACCCAAGCCAAAAGGAGACCTACCAATGCTGGTGGTAATGAAAAAAGATGCTTCCCAGGAAGACATAGCAAGAGTGATAGAAAAAGCTCGGACGGCCGGCTATGAGGCTCGGCCAATACCCGGTAAAGAGCGCATAGCCATAGGCATTGTGGGAAACGACCATCCCATAGATCCCGCTCTGTTCGATTCCTGCCCGGGCGTCAAGGAAACCATTCCTGTTACAAAGCCATATAAGTTGGTAAGCCGAGAATTTAATCCACGCGACACAATCATCAGGCTAAATTCCTGCTCCATAGGAAACAATGAGGGTTTTACCGTTATTGCAGGCCCGTGCGCTATCGAAAGCGAATACCAAGCCCTAAGCATCGCCCATCACGTAAAACGCCACGGAGCTAAGATGTTTAGAGGCGGCGCCTATAAACCCAGAACATCCCCCTACTCTTTCCAGGGACTTGGCGAAAAGGGATTGAAAATACTTGCAAAAGTTCGTGAAGAAACAGGACTACCCGTTGTTTCAGAAGCTCTCGATCATGAACTTTTCGACATCGTGGAAGAATACTGCGATGTAATCCAGATCGGCACGCGAAATATGCAAAATTTTTCGCTTCTTCGTCGAGCTGGACGATCCAAAAAACCTGTTTTGCTCAAGCGGGGCATGTCCTCCACCGTGGAAGAATGGCTCATGGCGGCTGAATACATCCTTCATGAGGGAAACAGCCAGGTAATACTTTGTGAGCGAGGCATTAGAACCTTTGGCAATCACAGCAGAAACACTCTGGATCTTTCGGCGGCGCTCTTCGTCATGAAAGAAACGCATCTCCCCGTAATAATAGACCCCAGCCACGCATCAGGACGTCGTGAGCAGGTTATACCTCTCAGTCGAGCCGCATGTAGTCTTGGAGTTCACGGCATTATGGTTGAAGTGCACAACAGCCCAGAAAAGGCTCTCAGCGATGGGCCTCAATCTCTTACTCTTGAGGAATTCGCCGAACTGATGCGCCATGTGCAGATAATTAGCGAAGCGATGAAAACACTTACTTCACTACCATCTCACGCCGGCATGGAGATCGGGAGTGAAGGTCTCTCCCATATCAACATCCACCAGGAAGGAGCGATCAAACAATGCGCATGAGATCATTTCCCGACACCAACACGCTAGAACGCCTCATGGATCATTTTGACAGGACATCTTCGGTTCAGCCCGTCATCCCTTTCTTCGCCGAAATGTTAGGAGATACGGAAACTCCCGTGTCCATGCTTCGGCGCGTATATCACCGAGACGGCACCTTTCTTCTGGAAAGCGTCGAGGGAGGCGAACGATGGGGAAGATACAGCTTTCTCGGTGTAGGCGCTCATTACCACATCAAGGTTTTCAGAACAGCCGTTGAAATCAATTCCTTGAAGGACGGTTCCACCGCTCTTCACGAACATGGCGGAGATCCACTTGGCGTTTTACGCTCTTTCATGAAGAACTTCTCTACACCGCCTGCTGAAGTCTTTGATCTTTCGGCACTTCCGAGATTCTGGGGAGGTCTTGTCGGATACGTATGCTACGAAATGGTTTCCTTCTTTGAACCGGTTCCCAATCTCCTTCCAGAAGATGCCGTTCTTGCTCACTTCGTCCTGCCTTCAGACATCATAGTTTTTGACAATCGTCGCCACACGATAACTCTGATAAGCCTTGTGCTTCCAGACCGCCATCAATCGACATCAGAAATTGCTCAAGAAGGCTCAGAACGGCTGGAAAATCTTTATCGGCTCGTTATGAACGAACCATCTGATCTTCCGGTTATAGATCCGTCGCAGGCAGATATCACCTTTGAACTATACTCTCCCGTTCCACCGGAAGATTTCAGAAATTCCGTTCTTCAAGCAAAACGATTTATAGCCGAAGGAGAAGCCATCCAGATAGTGCTTTCTCAACCATTTATTTGCTCTAATGCACCTGACCCGTGGCTTCTTTATCGTCTTCAGCGATTCATAAACCCATCACCTTACCTTTTCTTCTGCCGACTTGGCGATACGACCCTCGTTGGCTCATCACCAGAAACAATGGTGCGACTCGAAAAGGGCATAGCATCTCTAAGACCCATTGCGGGAACAAGACCAAGGGGAGCAACGGAGCAGGAAGATCGGCGGCTCTCTGATGAACTACTTCAAGACGAAAAAGAGCGAGCGGAACACGTTATGCTCGTTGATCTTGGAAGGAACGATCTGGGAAGAGTTGCCGAAATCGGCACCGTGCAGGTTACGGAATACATGGTAGTGGAACGATATTCTCACGTCATGCATCTTGTATCTCACGTTCAGGCAGAACTCAAGAAAGGTCTTGATGCCTGGGATCTCTTTAGAGCCACCTTCCCCGCAGGGACTCTCACGGGAGCGCCAAAGGTGCGAGCCATGCAGATTATAGCCGAACTGGAAGGTCGGCCTCGAGGGCCCTACGGTGGAGCAGTCGGATATGTATCCTTTCAGGGCAATATGGACATGGCGATAACTATAAGAACAGCCGTAATCAAAAACGGCATTCTTACCGTGCAGGCAGGAGCCGGAATTGTAGCAGATTCAGATCCAGAAAGAGAACGGCTCGAGACAATCCATAAAGCGAAAGCCATGGAGCGAGCTCTTGCAAGGCTACCGGAGCTCGTCCTTGCTCACACAACAACAAAAAACAGGTAAAGGAGGCAAGCAATGATAGTCCTTATCGATAATTACGATTCTTTTACTTACAATCTTGCCCAGTATCTTGGCGATATGGGCTGCGAACTTAAGGTTTTCAGAAATGACGCCATATCGGTAGAAGAACTGGTTAGAATGCGTCCGCAAGGTATTGTCATTTCCCCTGGACCCGGGCGCCCGGAATCAGCAGGCATAACCATTGACGTGATCAGGCGTTTTGCGGGAGTAGTACCAATACTCGGCGTGTGTCTTGGTCATCAGGCCATTGCAAAAGCTTTCGGAGGAGTCATCACCTTCGCTAAACGGCTTATGCACGGAAAAACTTCCATGGTGACAACAGATGGAAAGACCATCTTTCATGGAATAAACAGACCCTTCCCGGCTATGCGCTACCATTCTCTCGCTGTAGAACGAGAAAGCCTACCAGAATGTTTCGAAATCAGTGCAGTAGCAGATGATGGAGAAATTATGGGCATTCGACATCGGGTTTACCCAATAGAAGGCATACAGTTCCATCCGGAATCTATCGGAACACCGGTGGGAAAGAGAATTCTCAGAAATTTCAAAGAAATGATCACAAACGGTGAACATAAAATCTCAGTCCTTGGCGCTTAAGGAGGGAATCCAATGTTTTCGACCATCTTGAAAAGAATAGTCTCAAAAGAAAACCTTTCCGAAGAAACAATGATGAAAGTCATGGATGAATTATTCGAGGGAAAGCTCACCGAAGCTCAAATAGGTGCCTTTATGGCGGCATTAGCTACAAAGGGAGAAACAGCCGAAGAACTCTCCGGTGCCGCTCGTTCAATGCGAACTCGAGCCAAAAAACTACAGGTTGTAGCTTCAACCATCGTGGATACCTGCGGAACTGGTGGGGATGGTGCTAACACGTTTAACATTTCAACCACCACAGCCTTTGTAGTTGCCGGGTGTGGAGTAACGGTAGCAAAACACGGGAACAGATCGGTATCAAGTTCGTGTGGAAGTGCCGATGTGCTGGAAGCTCTGGGAGTTAAGCTGGACGTGCCGCCTGAGGTGGTTGAAGAGGCGATTCATGAAATCGGCATCGGCTTTCTATTCGCTCCTCTTTACCACAGCGCCATGAAGTATGCGGCAAAACCCAGAAAAGAGCTGGGCATTAGATCCCTTTTCAACATGCTTGGCCCGCTTACAAACCCTGCGGGAGCTCATTGCCAGCTTATAGGAGTTTACGCACCGGAACTGACAGAAATGTTTGCTAACGCCCTTAAACAACTGGGAGCCAGACGAGCTTTCATCGTTCACGGTCACGATGGATTGGATGAAGTCTCTGTGTGTGCTCCCACTCGAGTAACCGAGCTTTCAGACGGCGTCATAAAAACCTACGATGTCTATCCAGAACACTACTTTGGCGAACGAGCAGACGAAGAATCAATAAAAGGAGGCGGTCCTTCAGAAAACGCTGCAATTTTACGGTCAATTCTCGATGGAACAGAACAGGGACCCAAAAGAAATATCGTGCTTATCAACAGCGCCTTTGCTCTGATGGCGGCAGGCAAGGCCCAGACGATTCGTGAAGGTATCGAACTGGCTAAACGTAGCATAGATAGCGGAGCAGCTCTCGATAAGCTAAACAAACTGATAGAATTCACTCAGTCTGCCTGATTAGTCGCTTTAACACTCAGGAGAAAACATGGTCATGGAGAAATCGGATCGTTTGCAGGAAATTTTAAGCTGGAAAAAGAAAGAGCTAGCCGAAGCGAAGCAGCTTACACCAATGAAAGAACTCATTCCAAAGGCGGAAGAGTTCGCAAAGACGAGAGGGAAGAACCGTCCATTTCGTAAGGCTCTTTCTGCAAATAGCGACGATAGCGTTCACATTATTGCAGAAATCAAGCGGGCTTCACCGTCAAAGGGGCTTATTAGGAAAGATTTCAATGTGTCGAGGTGGGCAAAAACTTATGAATCAGCGGGAGCATCGGCCATCTCGGTTCTTACCGAGAAGCGGTTTTTTCAGGGAGGGCTGGATGACCTTGCTGAGGTGAAGAAAGCCGTGAAAATCCCAGTCCTGAGAAAAGACTTCATAATAGACTTTTACCAGCTTTACGAAGCCGCTGTGTGGAACGCCGACGCTGTGCTTTTAATTGCCAGAAGTCTTTCAGAATCTGAGCTTGCCGATTTTATCGCTCTAGCCGACGAACTTTCTCTGGACGCTCTGGTGGAAACTCACGATGAAGCCGATATGGAAAAGGCTCTCCGTGCCGGAGCAGTCATCATAGGCATCAACAACCGAGATCTTACAACTTTTTCGGTCTCTCTTGAAACCACCCTGCGTCTTGCGAAATTTCTCGACCCCAGGCTCCATATCGGAGTCTCAGAAAGCGGTATCCATACCCATGAAGATGTGGAGAAAATCATCGAAAACACCTGTATTAGATGCTTTCTCGTAGGTGAAGCCATAATGAAATCAGATGATCCAGCCAGGATGATAAGGCTTCTGCAAAAACGAAAAGCTTTCTTCGGAGAAGCAGAACGATGAAAGCCGTGCAGGTCAAGATTTGCGGCATTACACGCCCGCAGGATGCGGAATTCTGCGCCAAAAACGGCGTGGACGCTATTGGTTGTATATTTTATCCCCCTAGTCCTCGTTTTGTAGATGCAGATACAGCGAAGGAGATATGCCTTTCTTTTGGCGGCACGGTAGTTGGAGTTTTTGTGAACCCAGATCTTGAAAGCGTGCTGAGAACTGTTGAAAAAACGGGGATCAAAGTGGTTCAACTCCACGGGAATGAACCGGATGAACTGATACGGCAACTTGAATCCCAGGGCATCCGCACTATTAAAACCCTTTTTTATGCGAGGACGCCATCTTTTACCGAAGCTCGGTCTTTTAGCGCATCGGCTTTTCTTGCCGAACATGGTGGGAAAGGTCTGGGCGGTATGGGAACATCATGGACATGGACAGAAGCAAAGGAACTCAGAAAACATGGCAAGCCATACCTAATCGCAGGGGGTATCAACCCGGAAAATGTCTCGGAAGCTCTAATAAATTCTCGTGCTGACGGTATAGACGTAAGTTCCGGCGTAGAGACATCGCCGGGAATAAAAGATCCAGGATTGATAAAAGCTCTCATAAGAGCCGTGGAGCTAACCGAAATAGAATGGGCAGTCAAACCGGTGTTTTAAACAAAAACGGAGGAAATGATGACAACGTGTGCAAAAAAGCTGGAAGCAAGGAAAATACAGGGGCTGGTTCCGGACAGCAGAGGCCATTTTGGAATTTATGGAGGACGCTATGTAGCGGAATCCCTCATGTCAGCACTCCTGGAACTGGAAGAAGCCTTTATGACCTACCGTAATGACAGGAGTTTCCTCGACGAGGTCAATTATTACCTAAAAACCTACGTTGGGCGACCTACGCCTTTATATTATGCGAGAAGGCTTTCCGAACACATCGGCGGAGCTCAGATCTTTCTCAAGCGGGAAGACCTTGCCCATACAGGAGCTCATAAGATTAACAACACCATTGGGCAGGCTCTACTTGCAAAACGCATGGGCAAACGAAAAATTATTGCCGAAACTGGAGCAGGCCAGCACGGCGTTGCCACCGCTACTGCAGCAGCACTTCTGGGTATGGAATGCACTGTTTTCATGGGAACGGAAGATGTAAAACGCCAGGCACCGAACGTAAAAAGAATGGAACTTCTGGGGGCAAGAGTAGTTCCCGTAGCGAGCGGAACCGGAACTCTTAAGGATGCCATGAACGAAGCAATGCGCTACTGGGTGCAGACTGTTCGAGACACTTTTTACGTTATTGGTTCCGTTGCGGGCCCTCATCCGTATCCGCTTATGGTGCGGGAATTCCAAAAGGTTATCGGAGAAGAAGCAAAACGTCAGGTGCAGGAAGCCATCGGACGCTTACCCGACTGTCTTATAGCCTGCGTTGGGGGAGGAAGCAACGCTATGGGGCTTTTTTACGCCTTCCTGGACGATCCTGTTGAAATGATAGGTGTTGAAGCTGCAGGAAAGGGGCTTCAGACGGGAAAACATGCGGCAACTCTTGGAGCCGGTGAAGTTGGAGTGCTTCACGGTTCGAAATCTTACGTTCTTCAGGATGAATACGGTCAGATTAAAGAAGCTCATTCCATAGCGGCAGGATTGGATTATCCTGGCGTGGGACCAGAACACGCCTATCTTAAAGAAATCGGTCGAGTCCGTTATGTATCCGTTCGAGATGATGAGGCTCTCGAAGCCTTTGATGCACTTTCTCGCTATGAAGGGATCATCCCGGCTCTCGAAAGCGCTCACGCCCTTGCATGGGCAATGGTTGAAGCTCGTCAGAGGAAACCACAGGAAGTCCTTGTGGTGAATCTTTCCGGAAGGGGCGACAAAGACCTCGAAGTGGTATGGCGATATCGAAACCAAAGTGATTAAAGCAGGCTAAGGTCAAAACAACTATCTTCCAGGAAAGGCTAGGTGAAAACCATGAACCGCATAGAAAAGACATTCATTCAACTAAGGGAAAAAGGTGAAAAGGCGCTGGTAGGTTACATAACTGCAGGAGATCCATCCATTGAAAAATCCTTCGAAATAGCACAAACTCTCTGCACATCAGGGGTGGATCTTCTTGAACTGGGAATGCCCTTTTCAGATCCCACGGCTGATGGACCTGTGATCCAGCGTGCGTCCATGAGAGCTCTCAAAGCAGGGATGACTCTTGAAAAAGCCTTCGAATTTGTAGAGAAACTCAGGGGAAAAGGCGTGGAAACGCCCGTGATTCTATTCAGCTACTATAACCCACTTCTTCGATACGGTGGGGATCGCTTTTACAAAAAAGCTCTGGAATCGGGCGTAGACGGGGTGCTGATAGTGGATCTTCCTCCTGAAGAGTCCCGGGAGTTTACAGAACAATGGAACGGCTGGACTCCGGAAGTGTTTAGCTTTATAAGACTCATTGCTCCAACAACACCACCAAAAAGGATGCAAGAGATTTTGAAAGATGCATCAGGTTTTGTCTATCTGATCTCAAAAACGGGCGTAACAGGAAGTGAGGAAATTCTTCCTTCTTCTTCTCATGCTGGTCGTGCCGGGGATATGCTGGATTACGCCGAGATAGAGCGCATGGTTCAGCAAGTTAAGGCTCTGACAAACGTGCCTGTTTGCGTGGGATTTGGGATTTCGACACCAGCTCAGGCAGCCCGTATCGCTCGGATTGCTGATGGAGTAGTTATAGGAAGCGCCTTTGAAAAAGCTATTGAAGAACACCAAAACGATCCCGGTTTGTTGGGAGTTCTTGACAATATGGCGATGGAATTTAAAAAAGCAATGAAGTTATAGCATTTCGGAAAACGACAGGGGCAAGCCCACTACGGCGGGATGGTTGCCCCATTCATCGCCTGAAATGACATCTTTCGGGAAAGGGAGTTAAGGCAAAATGTTTTTCTTCTTCATTGGCGGAGTTCAACCGAAAACGGTTACTCTCGACGATACTCCAAGGTTATGCCCTAATTGTGGTCTTACTCAGGCTCGTCTCAAGCGCATAGATCATTACATAAGTCTTTTCTTCATCCCGATTGTGCGCATAAAAAAGGGAGAACCTTTGCTGATATGCGATCGTTGCGGGTTCACCGCTCCCGAAGATCAGGCTTATAGAGCGGCGGAGGTTTTACGTCGCACGCCTGAACCTCTCAGATGTCCATCCTGTAATACATTACTTGACCCTTCATTTCGTTATTGCCCTCAGTGTGGAAGAAAGATATAAAGCGAAATGTAGGTTCATGAGGTAAGACGTTGGTCGGAGTACAAAAACTCTTTTAAAGACAGGGATGGCTATGGGAAAGCAACGGGGGCAGGTAATTCCTTTCCCTTCTCCAGAAAAACCCAGCATAAAAGAGCTTTTCGAAAGATTTCTGGCGGGAGAAGAAAAACGGTTAAGACCTGCGACGTTTAGAAATTATCACATTATAGTCCAGCTTTTAGAACATTGCCTCGATAGTTACGGATATGGCTTTCTATCAGAAGCCGAATCTCAGCTATATGATCGACTATACGAATACAAAAAGCTCGATTTTTGCTCTATTTTCGGTCCCGAAAAGATAGTTATGGCTCTGCCAACCTTTCTTGGCGATTTTATGATAAGAAAGGTGGCGGCATCAGAATCACTTCTTCGCTATTCAGGAACCGTAACAAAAAGGCTCATGAAATGGCTTGGCGACAATGGATTTATAAGCAAAGCCAAGGCGAAAAAAGCCATGAGCTATGCATCGGAAGCAAGCAAAGCACTACCTGCAGCAGAACGTTTGGCTCGCATGCTTTATGAGTATGCTCACACTCATCCTCCAAGATCATGGAATATGGAAATAGACGATTATTTCACGATAGAAGAAATCATGCCGGGAAAGCTCATTCTATCCACGTTATCTTCGGAAATTGAGATGGTAGAATTGCGCCTTCCTGAGGAGATATTAAGTCATTGTAGGGTAGGCTGGCAGATTAATCTTCTTCTCGGTAAAACCCCGAGAGGCTGGCAAATTGTGGAATCTGGAAACGTTTATCCTGACATTTTTTAGCAGGACCCTTGCCGTCCTACGATTTAACTCTTAGCATGCAGGGGCATCCCGCCTGCCGCGGGATGCGCTCCTTCTATAATGAGATCATGACACAGTCCGTTCAGGCAGGATCGCCCTATTATTGTAGGGCAAAGGGAATCCAGGCTCTTTAGTAAAACAGCAGCAGCCACAGATTACATACTCCAACGCTAATCACCATAAAAGGAAATGCTATTTTCAGAAACTCCATAAAGGTGACTCGATAACCCTTAGATTCCGCAATGCCCATTGTTACTACATTGGCGCTGGCTCCAATGAGAGTTCCATTGCCTCCAAAGCAGGCTCCAAGAGCAAGCGCCCACCAGAGGACGTTGTTTTCAGCTCCTGGTATAGATTTGCTTAGATACGCAACAATGGGAAGCATTGTGGCTACAAAAGGGATATTATCTATGAAAGCACTGGCTATAGCGGAGACCCACAGTATAAGACAGATAGCGAACGTAAGATTTCCCTTAGAAAGCTGGAGGACCCAGTCAGCTATAATCGATAAAAGTCCAACTTCATCAACGGCTCCTACAAGGATGAAGAGAAAGATAAAGAAAATAAGAGTAGGCCACTCGATGTCTTTTTCGAGAAGCTCATACAGTTTAATCTTTTTAGTTAGAAGACCATAAACAGAGAGAGCAGCCGCTCCAAAGAGAGCTGGTATGCTAACTTCCATGTGCCAGTAACCATGAGAAGCAAAAAAGGCGATCACAATAGCCATAATGATAAGTCCATACCCAAGAAGCACCCTATCGGTAATTTGGTATTCTTCTTTAAGCTTTGCAATGAAGGCATCTACATCGTCAACCTTGCCCTTACGATACTCCTTGCCGTACCACAATCGTATGTAGAAACCTAGAAGAACGGTAGAAACTACGACTGGGATAGTCAGGTTATAAACAAACTGCATAAATGTAAGGCCTGTGTAAGAACCGATGATAATGTTGGGCGGATCACCTATGAGAGTAGCTGTTCCCCCCAGATTTGAAGCTATAACGCCAGGGATGAGCAAAGACAGAGGCGAAATGCGAAGCGCTAGGGAAATCTCCATAAGAACCGGAGTGTAAAGGAGCATAGTTGTAACATTATCCAGAAAAGCCGATGTAAAGGCAATAAAAACGCAAGAAATAAAGGACAGAGCCAGGATATTTCCTCTGGCAATCTTATAGGACATATAGGCGCACCATTGAAAGACGCCGGTGTGCTTGAGAACCCCTATGATGATCATCATGCCCATGAGAAGAAAAATCACGTTCATATCAATAGACGCTATGGCCGTTTCGTAAGACATGATGTGATATTCGGGATTGATAGTTCCTAGAGTATAGCTTACCAGCATCACGAGCGAACCACCAACAAGAGCGGCAATAGTTCGATGAAGGAGTTCCAGGGAGATAACAAGATAAATCAGCACAAAGATAGTTGTTGCAATATAGAAGGCGGGATTAAGCTTACGTTTTATGGTGATATCCTTCGAAAAATAACACACACCGTCTTTAAGGCAGAAATCTTCGTAAGAAACCGGCACTAGTGTTTTTTCAAAGGCGCTCTTGTAAACCTCAATTTCGATTTTAGATCTGTTGATCTCATCCTTTGGCATTTTGAACAGCAACTTATAGGATCCATGAGAAGACGTTTCCGTCTCTTCAGCTTCTTTGTTATCAACAATAATCGGGTGGAGTTTGCCGTTTACAAAAAGCCTGACCCTGGCAAATCTCACCAGGTTTTTATGGGGATCCAGCACGGTGCCGGTAAGATAAAAAAGGGTAGAATTTTCTTCTTTTTTTAAGTGATCGTCCTGATCGGCATTCAAAACGGCAAATGGAAACAGAGCAAATAGAAGGGCAAAACACGTTAACATACACAGTTTTCTCATTGCGTATTCCTCCAACCGCGGGAATCTCAACAAACTCTTTAAACCATATCTCACTCCCTCACCGTCCAAAGCACTGTATCAGAAATTAAGAACTAGGGGAAATAGCATGAAATACCGCAACAACACAAACAGAATCTAACTAAAAAACCACAACAGAGAAGCCTTAGATTAGACGCAATGAACGTCTCTTTGTGTTCACCACTAATGAGTTCAGTTGAATGTGGTTTTGGAAAAATTTTGGAATCTAGCACAAATTTTCCACATTTTCCTTGAACATGTCAGCTTAATGGGTTATTAGAAGAATGTATTTTGGAGAAAGAGCCTTCTGCTGCATTTACACAAGGCAGAGAGGCGGCTAGGAAGCTTAAGGAAAGGATAGAGCAATTTATCAGGCAAAGCGGCAAAACAGAACCAGACGCAAGTTAAATAGTCTGGTTTTTTGTTTTTTAGAAGCACCAAAAAAGAATCATTAACTGAAGGAAGGAGTTTAGAATGAGGACAGTTCAGAAAGGCGATTTTGTTAAGGTTCATTACACCGGAAGACTTGACAATGGCGAAATCTTCGACTCAAGCGAGGGTCGAAGTCCTTTTGAGTTCCAGGTAGGTTCCGGTCATGTCATTCCAGGATTTGAAAATTCCATTCTCGGGATGAAACAAAACGAAAAAAAGACCTTCACCATTGACCCGGAAGATGCCTACGGGGAAAGAGACGAGAGACTGGTCCAGACATTCCAGAGAGCAGAACTGCCGATGGATTTTCAACCATCGGTTGGAGAAATACTCGCTCTTCAGACCGAAGATGGCACAAGACTTCATGCTGTAGTAACTGATGTTACACCTACCACCATAACTATAGACTTAAATCATCCTCTTGCCGGACAGAGGTTAACCTTCGAAGTAGAAGTAGTAGAGATTTCCGACGGCCCCAGCCCATCTCTTTTCTGCAACCCCAGCGGTGGTTGCGGTTGTGGATGTGGATGCTAATTAACTTTCAGGAAGTAGCTCTCGAACAAGGAGAGCTACTTCCTTCTGTCTGGTTTTAGAAATTCATATTAAACCTGATGCCCCAAATGTAACCTTCGTTGTGCCCGGCATCCCTTATATCATCGTTAATGTACTGGAAATCGACGGTAAAATCGGTGCTGACCATTTTGTATTCAAACACCTTAAACTTAACATAGCTTTCAAACACGTGTGTATGAGAAACCTCTGACCGTGAAGGCCCACTAAGATAACCATAACCTATACCTATTTCGTCATCTTTCCGCCCCCACAATGACCCGTTCACGTTAAACCCGAAGGATACAAACGTATCATAATCCACAGCAGCTTTATCATCCTGCCATCCAGCTCTTAAAAATGCTCCTAGCACATCCTTTACAAGCTGTTGGTCAAAGCTTATGCCAAAGCCCTTAAGAGACGCCTTGCCGCTTTCATCCCACTTGGGAAACTCATCGTTGGTTATGAAACCGTAAATTCGATAATTACCCTCACCAATTGGGGTATCCAGTTTGTAGCCAAGCTGCAACCCAAAATAGGCATAATTATTTTCTGCATCATTTTTGGATGTCATCCCGACGAATCTCAAACTCCATGCGTCCATGTTGAATTCCACTGCACCGCCGAGATCATAACTTGGAAGGTTAGCCAGAGGATTGTTGACAAAGGCTTCATTCATAAACTGTCTTATCTCATCATTTGCGTAGGCATTATCATCAATAAAGGCTGTAGAATCAATGATGCCCCCTGTTACCTTAAAAGACGTGCCTTCCTGGATGTTTATGGTGTGAGCATACCAAAGTTCCTGAAGGTGATCCTGCCACTTATGACCGTTGATATTTTTAAGGTCGTCCTCAAGGTCATCGGCGTTTGGAGTAAGAACGAAGGGACTTTTGTTCTTTATACCGTTACCCTTTGCAAAACTTGCTCGACCGGAAAACTCACCACCTTCCCAAGGGGGCTTAACTGACACTCTGAGATCCAGCACCCCTGCTCCACCGTCTTCGTCTTTCCATGCTCCGGTTGATTTTTCCAGCCATTGATAACTTCCTGTTACTGTCCCGGCGATAGAAAGCCATTCATTAACGTCGTAGCACCATGCCGGTGATGAAAAAATTACACCTCCTAACAGCAATAAAAGCCAAAACCTGGTAACGCTAAAAGCCTTCCTAACCACAACCTCTTTCATCATCTTTCCTCCTCCTTTCTTTTGGCAAAAAATAAAGGCCACAAAAATCCCATTAAAGTTTGGGACCTTCGTGGCCTCAATCAATCGAGATTCATTCTCGATCAGAGCTTTGTATACCCGAAGTTTGAAATACCTGTCAAATTCTATCATAGTTGTTTCAAAACCGTTGATTGATTTTTTACCATTTGGCTTGTTATAGGCTCAAAAGTCATAATCCAAAGCATAGCCAAAATAGCAATACATTCGATGAATCGTCGGTTGACATGCCACTCACTCCATCTTCCAGGAGTGGGGTTTATCTAAAATACCAAAAGCCTCTTCTTTGGATTTGCATCCTGTTGCCACGCCTCTGATCCAGAGGCTCTTCCGAGAACAATCAAAGCATCATGGGCTGATATCCGGCTGCTTCAACGTAAGTAAAGACCTTTCGGGCAGTAATGAGAAGATCAATGTAGTCAGGGTCATCGCACTTTGACGGGTTCATAGGCTCTCTCCCCTTTTCAGAAAATTAACTTTGCAAAATGGTAGACCAAAAAGGTTACTATCCAAGCGGCTACAAGAGTAACAAGAACTATCTGTAACACAAACTTATAAGCCCCAGTTTCTGATTTAACTGTCATTGCGTAAACCATACAAGGGAAATAAAGAAGCGTAAAGACCATAAAAGATAGGGCTGAAGCTGGGGTAAAGCGACTCCGAAGCTCAGATAAAATTCCTTTTCCTTCTTCTGGCACTTCAGCAGAAAGGGTAGCAATCCTAAGGGTAGAAAAATTAAGCACAGCCTCTTTGGTTTTCCCAGCAAAAGTTAAAATTAAGTCCTTCAGGTCATTTTTAAAAGACAAAGTTTTTTCTTCCCCTTCTCCCTCTTCTTTCCCACCACTTCCATAGATTTGCGCCATCGTTGAGACAACCACCTCTTTGGCGGGAAATCCTGTCAGAAGGCTTGCACTACTTGCCCAGTCTCCGAAACCAAGAGGCTTAAAAACAGGGGCTATCAAGTGTCCCACCTTACCCAAGAGGGAATCTTCTGGCTTTTCAGGCTTCCAAGGAAGGTTTAACATCATCCATACGATGACGTTAACCACCAGGATCCAAGTTCCAGCCTTTACCACAAAATGCCTTAGTTTTAACCAGGTATGGATAGCAAGGTTTTTAAGGGTGGGGAAACGGTAAGGTGGAAGCTCCATAATAAAAGGTCCGCCAGTTCCCTTGAAGTAGAACTTGTGAAGGACGGTTGCGACCAAGAGACTCACTCCGATACCCAAAACATAGAGGAAAAGAAGCACTTCCGCCGGATGGTTTGCAAAAAAGGCACTAACAAACAAGGCATACACAGGAAGTCTTGCTCCACAAGACATAAATGGGACTACAAACATCGTAAGTTTTCTTTCATGTTCATGGTCTAAGGTTCTGCAAGCATAAACCGATGGAACATTACATCCAAACCCCATAATAAGAGGTATAAAGGCTTTCCCCTGAAGCCCAAAGGAACGCATAACTCTGTCCATAAGGAAAGCCGCCCTTGCCATATAGCCGCTAGCTTCAAGCAGAGTTACCATGAGCATAACCATTCCTATAACCGGAACAAAAGACAGAACCGTGCCGACTCCTCCTATGACTCCATCAAGAATAAGGGAACTTAGCCAATCTGGCGCGCTTAAAGATTTAAATCCTGACTCAACCCACTTTTTAAAAATTTCATTTATAGCCTTATCCAAAAAATCTACATAAGGGTATGCCACATCGAAGGAAATCTTGAAGGCAAGCCACATGACTACAAGAAAAATGGGAATCCCCAGGCCTCTACTCAAAATAACTCTGTCCACCCTTTCGGTAAAAGTCCTTCTACGGATTTCAGGACGCTGGAGAACCTTTCTAGCTATTCCGGTTGCCAATCCATAGCGCACATCAAGAAGAAAGTCACTAATTTCCATCCCATGAACTTTTCTAATATGAGCAGACATTTCTTCAAGTTCACTTTTATCAAACTTAAGATTTAACTTCTCAAGAAGCTTTTCATCCCCTTCCAAAATTTTAAACACTACTCCCAGACTAATTTTTTCTACGTCGGGGTTAGAAGCTTTAAGGTGGTTCACAACCTTTTCGACTAAAACCTCTAGGTCTTCTCCGTAAGCCAACCTATGTGGGATAAGCTTTTTTTCAAAAACCTCAACCAGAGCATTTTTAAGCTCTTCAATACCCTGTTCTCTTACTGCAACCGTTGGAATAGCTTTTACTCCGAGAATCGCTCCTAAAGCTGGGTCAACCTTATATCCAAGTTTCTTCACCTCATCAAACATGTTCAAAGCAAGCACTAAAGGTTTTTCAAGCTCCATAAGCTGAACCACAAAATAAAGGTTTCGTTCAAGGTTGGTAGTATCGACAACGCACAGGATAACATCGTAGTCCTCAAGAAAAAGGAAATCTCTGGCAATCTCTTCATCTATGGTATAAGGGGTTAAACTATAGGCGCCAGGAAGGTCGATAAAATAGAGGCTATAATCTTTATAAGAAAGCCTGGCTTCCTTTTTTTCTACAGTTACTCCTGGCCAGTTCCCAACTCGCAAATTAGCTTTAGCAATGGCATTGATTAAGCTCGATTTTCCTGTATTTGGATTTCCCACCACTGCTATCTTTATTTCTTTCATGCCAGCACCTCCACTACTATTGATTCTCCTTCACTTCTCCTCAAAGATAAATGATAGTCTCTTACCACCACGTCCACAGGATCCCCAAGGGGAGCAACCCTCACTACCTGAAGCTCAACTCCGGGAGTTATACCCATTTCTTTGACACGCTGTTTCACTTGCGGAGATCCCTCAACAGATAGCACTCTTACTCTCTGTCCCACCTTTATTTCCGAAAGTTTTGGCATCTTTTACGTCCTCCTTCAAATAGGTTTTAATTTCCGGCAGCATTTTATCTGCAACTTTTAAGAATGCCCCCACTATAAAAGGGTCAAACTGAGACCCTGCTTCTTTCTTCAGCTCTTCTAAAGCCTGTTCGAAGGACAATGACTTCCTGTAAGGTCTCCTACCTGTCATCGCAGAAAAGGCGTCAGCTATAGCAATTATCCTTGCACCAAGAGGTATGTTTTCTCCCTTCAGCCCATCGGGGTAACCCTTGCCATCCCACCTTTCATGATGATGAAGCACCATTTCAATCACCCCGCCTTTCCCCCGGAAAATCTTGATATTCTCGATGTATTTAGCCCCTATAACCGGATGGGCCTTAACTAGCTCCCATTCTTCCTTTGACAAAGGGCCTGGCTTTTTCAGTATTTCGTCTGGAATGGCAAATTTTCCGATATCATGAAGGTGTCCGGCTATGTGAATCATGTCTGCAACCTTGCAAGGAAGTTCCATAGCCAAGGCAATCATGTAGCTAATCACTGCCACTTCTTCCGAATGGTTCTTGGTATAAAGGTCTTTACTTTCCATCAAGTTTGTAAGAACTTCACAAACCTGATGAACCGCAACTAAAACTTCACATTTTTCAACCTTGGAGAAAAGCTCGATTAAACCTTTGTCGGAAAAACGGGGTTTGGCTAACATAGGTTCTGCTCCTCGCAAACTATAACACGGTTTTTTCCTGCTCTTTTAGCCTGGTACAAAGACATGTCCGTTAGTTCAAATAGAAGCTCTAATGGCCTAAGAGGAGGAACTCCACAGACCCCAAGGCTCAAAGTGACTTTTATGTTTTCTCCCTTCCACTTTATAACATGCTCTGCCACAGCCTTTCTTATGCGTTCCGCCACCACACTTCCAAGATCCACTGTAGTTTCTCTCAAAAAAGCGGCGAACTCTTCTCCACCCCAGCGAATAGCAAAATCGGTTCTTCTAAGATTGGCTTTTATTATGGAAGAGACATCTCGTAATACCTGGTCTCCTGCTTGGTGACCAAAGTTATCATTAATCCTTTTAAAATCGTCTATATCTGCAAGAATTAAACAACAGGGAGGATATGTTATTTCTTTTCTTAAAATGTCCTCTGCGAAGTGTCGGTTAAAAAGACCGGTTAAAAAGTCATAACATGCAAGACTTTTTAAAAATTCGTAGGAAGTTCGTAGGGGCCTTACAAAAACATGCTCAAGAAGTTTTGTATCTACCCCTAGAGTACTTTCCCCAATTTTTACCACCGTTCTTTTCCCGGATATGTCTTGGTGTAAAACCTCCAACACTGTTCCTTCCTGAATACCTATGCTTTTGAGCCTGTAAGAATAAACACGTACCACTTCAACCGTCTCCCCCAAAGGAATCTTTGTGAGGGGATAAATACCAAACTCTTGATATTTTCGTCGTATACTCATTGTTAACCTCTCTAAAAGAGATTAACTTTTTTTAGAAACTATAATCTTCATCGCGATTCCCCTGCTTATAGCGATAAGAGACTGTTCCACCTTAACAAGAATTGGCTGGCCCGGCTGGTTTTGTTTCACTTCTACTTCCTGCCCCGGTCTCAACCCCATGGATTTTACCAGACTACAAGGTCCTTTCCTTTTTCTATGCCTAAAACACCACCCCTTACAACCACTCGATTTATCGAGGTTTACTGGTTCTAAGTCCGAAATAGATTTAATCCGTCCAGTTTCTCCTTCATTTAATAGAGCAAGAGGGATGACAAAACTTTTATCCACATTTTCGGCCATGTTATTTTTTCTCCACGGGATCCAAAATTTTTCGATGATTCCTTTTTAACTCCCCCATAGTCTCCTTAAGTTTGCAGAGACCTTTAGCGTTACAGAAAAGGCATTTCCCTCGAGCGCACCTTTTAACCATGCTTACGAGGTTGTGGGACACGCAACCAGTAATGACAAGTACATAGTCTGCCGAAGTAACAACATCCTGCGCATAGGGACCCCACTCATTGACAAGCTTAAGCTTTACCCCCTCTCTTTTAGCATACATCTTAAGTTCACTTTTAAACCGGCTATGACCTCCCACAACCGCCATTGTCATAAACGTTACCTCCTTAGAGACAATTTTTCTTCCGCTTGTGTTAATTTGTTCCATAATTAGGTATGCCTAATTTTCTGTGGTGTCAAGAATTTTTTACGTGGCCACACAAAAAGTAAAGAGACCAAAACTATAGCTTCTAAAAACAACTCGAAAAAAGGTAGCTAGACTGCTTAGATCAAACAGCATCAGAGCCGCTAAGACCTCTCAACTATTCTTCGAGTCACTAATGCCCTGAGATGTGCGAAAAAATCAGGTCATTTTTTCGATCATCCGCACAATTTTCTTGACAAAATTAGTTATCTCATCTAAAGTTAGGAATACTTAAAATTGTTGTTTATGTCTAACCAAGCTTTACATGAAAGGAGGATAAACATGATGGAGGAAAAGATTGCTGTAGCTGCCGCAGGGAATTCGCCAGAAGCTCTCTTCTCTCGGCATTTTGCCACTGCTACCCATTTTTTGATTTATGATACTGTCAGAGGTGTTCTGGAAGCGGTAGAAAATAAAGCTCTCGAGTTGCCGGTTGGCAGAGGGGTGGCCGCAGCTAAGATGCTCATTGAGAAGGGAGTTAAAGCAGTGGTAGCAGAACTTATCGGTCCACGCCCTTTTGAAATGCTTAGGGAAGCAGGAGTAAAAGTTTATCCCGGCCCGCAGATTAAAGTACAAGAAATACTTGAGGCTATCAGAGCAAATCGAGTAAGTCCGCCTCTGGAAGCTCCCACAGAAGTTTGTCATGCGGGAAAACACGGTGGTTGTTCAGAGTAATTTGGGCTGATGCTGAGCAGAAAACAGTTTATTTACCCAGTTTAAGGATGTCCAAAAAAGAGTAAGAACGACTCCTTGTGGTTGCTCCAATCTAGAACAAATTTAGGAGTCGTTCTTACATTTTCTATTCCTCGAGCGAGCAAGAAAATTTCTCATCCTGTTATAGCAAAAGGTTAAAACCGTCAAGTGGTGTAAGTACGCCTAAGACCTCTTTTTTGAACCCCCTCAACTTGCCTCAACCAACAAACTGCTCCAGATAGGCTTTAGAACTCTTTACCACTTCTTCTGGAAATTTTCCTGTAGCGTCGAACCATACTGTAAGCAATCCATCGTAACCATAGCTTTTGAGGCATTCGGCAAATTTGGAAACTTCAAAATTTCCTTCGCCGAAAGGAAGGTGGCGACAGGAAGTGCCACAGGCGCCATCACTTATGTGGATATTCTTCACGTAAGGAGCAAGCAGTTTAAATGCATCACAGGGATCCTGGCCACTACAATAAACCTGAGCTACGTCAATATCTATTCCAAGAGAGGGATGAAATTCCATCTCCTTAAGAAATGCCAGCAACTGTTCGGCATTTTCTATAAGAATCCCAGAAGAAGGCCTAATCACAACAGTAATACCAAGCCGTTCCACCACAGGAAGAACTCTGAACATGTTTGCGGCAAAAAGCCGCCAGGCTTCTTTAGAATCCATTGTCTCGGGAACAGGACTCCCTGCCGATACTATAACTTGAGGCACTCCCATAGCGGCTGCCACTCGAGCACAGTCCAAGGTGTACCGAATTCTTCTTTCTCGCTCTCTCCAGTCTTCCGAAAGCCAGGAGCAAACCATCTGCGAGTCGTCTTCACAGGATATATTGGTAAGAGATGTGTCTATGCTTGTTATGGTGAGATTATTTTTTTTAAGATGTTGTGCCAATTCAACGGCCGCAGCAGCATTAAGTTGTTCCGGACAAAGATGAGGTTTTTCAGCCACTATTTCAACGTAAGAAAACCCTGCTCTTGCAATTACCTCAAGAGCTCCATAAAGCGGCATAAATTTGAAAGTTCTAGAGCTAAACGCTATTTTCATTTTAATTTGAACGCCTCCTTAAGAAACGATTACCCGCCAATCAAGTGCAACCGCACCATCGGATGTTATCCACAGTGGATTCAGGTCTATTTCCCGAATCCGAGGCATATCATAAAGCAACCAGGATAAACGAACAAGAATATCTTCCAGAGCCGATCGGTCTTTGGCTTTTTTCCCTCTGAAAGCTTCCAGGAGTCTCACACCTTTGGTTTCATCAACCATACGTTTTGCTTCTTCGTGAGTGATGGGTCCAACACGGAGAGCCCGATCCGAAAACACTTCTACCATCACGCCACCAAGCCCCGTAAGCACCACAGGACCGAATTGATCAACCTGCCGTCCACCGGCAATCCATTCCACCCCATCGCCTTGCGCCATTACCTGAATAAGCACTTCATTACCGAAGGCGGAAAGCTTTCTGTAAGCCATTCTAACTTCATCGGCATTTTTAATATCAAGGATCACGGCTCCTGCATCGGTTTTGTGAACAACCTCAGTGGAAGCCGTTTTCATTACCAGAGGAAACCCAAGAATTTCGGACACCGACACGGCTTCCTCTTCGCTAGAAACTATACGCCAGGGAATTAAAGGTATGCCGTAACAATCAAGAAGTTTAGCGCTTTCCCCGGGATTCATAAGTCCAGATGAAGCTTTTTCAATGATTGTTTTAGCCGATGTTCTGTCAGTCCCTACCGGGGGCTCCACAGAAAAGGGGATGCGTTTATAAGTCGCCCACTTGGTCGTTGCAGCAAGTGCCTGAAGAGCATGTCTTGGATCGGTAAAGATCGGAAAGCTCGTCGCCGCCCTGTTTGCTAGGTACTCGCTTGGGGAAGTAAAAAGGCAGAATACGAAAGGCTTGTCATAACGGCGGCTCATGGCATCGAATTCCTTTACCAACTCTCTTGAGCTTCCAGCATCCAGCGCACTCTGGTAGTGGTGGATAAAAAGAAGAGCATCAAATTCAGGGCTTTTTAAAACCTCTTCCGCAAGATCGCGATAAAGGTTCAGGTTGAACACATCCCCAAGATCCATAGGATTTTGAAAACGTATGACGCCCGCTCGAGAATGTTTCTCTGCCATTTCGATAATATTTTGTGGAAAAGGAACAAGCTTAAAACCGTATTCTTCCGCTGCATCAGCGGCTATAACAGCATGGCCTCCAGATCGAGAAATAATGGCAAGTCTTGAACCTTTAGGCGTAGGAAGAGAAAAACCTTTTAAAACTGTGAGAGCTTCTGTCTGGTCGTTAACCCTTATTATACCAGCCTGACGGCAAGCTGCATCCACAACTGCATCGTCACTTGATAGAGATGCTGAATGCGAACGAGCGATAGATTTACCGGCTTCTGTGCGATTCGACTTAAAAAGCACGATAGGCTTACGAGATCGCACAGCCTGTTCCATAAGCCGACGTCCGTCGGCTATGCCTTCGAGGTACAGAAAAATAGTTTTAGTATGATCGGCTTCCATGCAGTAATCCACAAGGTCACATTCGGAGACGTTGAGTTTATTTCCGATGGAAGCGAAAATACTGTAGCCAATCTTTTCTCCTCCGAACATGTTCAAGAGACTTCCCCCCACGCCACCGCTTTGAGCGATAACCGCTATATTACCAGGAGGTGACAGAGGTTCAATCGGCATGAAGGGCACTGCGAGGCCGGTATGACGGTTGATAATTCCAACGCAATTGGGACCGATCATTCTCATACCATAGGCTGAGAGAACAGCTTTAACTTCCCGCTCTAATTCGGCTCTATCTTCCCCAAGTTCTGTAAATCCTGCGGACTCCACAACGACTCGGCGTATTCCCTTTTCTCCGCACTGCCGTAACACTTCAGGAACAACCCTTGCCGGCACGAGGATTGCCGCAAGATCAACCGCTTCCGGAATATCCATAACGGAGGGATATATTTTAAACCCAAGAAAACTTCCGCCTTTGGGCCCTACAGCATAAACCACTCCTGTATATTGGTATCGAACCAAGTTGTAAATGATTGCTCGCCCCATGTTGTCAGGAGATGGCGATACCCCTACAACCACCACACTTTTTGCCTCGAAAAAATCTTTCATGTAGTATCTCCTTGTTTGTCCATACGCTCGTTTAAAAAGTAGGTCATCAAAAAACAATCCTTTCCCATTTCTCACAGCAATTCAGGAATCTTAAGAAACCGCTACCTTTGCTGATTCTTTTTCCTGAAGCTGCTTAAGAAGAAATGCCTCGATAAAGGCATCAATTTCACCGTCGAGCACGCTATCAACATCGCCTTTTTCAACGTTCGTGCGATGATCCTTCACAAGCCGATATGGCTGGAGTATATAAGATCTAATCTGGTTTCCCCAGGAAATATCATCCAAATTGTCGTGAATTTCCTGAAATTTCTCCTGCCTTTTTCTAAGTTCTCTTTCATAGAGCCTGGAGCGAAGAATCTTCATGGCAATTTCTCGGTTTCTATGCTGAGACTTTTCATTCTGGCAACTCACAACAATTCCCGTCGGGATATGAGTAATCCTCACAGCGGAACTTGTTTTATTCACATGCTGACCACCAGCTCCACTGGCTCTGAAGGTTTCAATCCTAAGATCCGATGGCTTGATGTCAATTACTATCTCATCATTCACTTCCGGATACACGAACACCGCCGCAAAGGATGTATGTCGTCTCCCGCTGGCGTCAAAAGGCGAAATCCTTACAAGCCGATGAATCCCCGACTCGGATTTAAGGAAGCCATAGGCATACTTACCCGCCACGGTAAATGTCACACTCTTTATGCCGGCTTCCTCACCGGGAAGCATATCCACCATTTCAACCTTAAAACCTTTGCGCTCGCTCCATCGAAGATACATTCTTAAAAGCATTTCAGCCCAATCTTGAGCCTCCGTGCCACCAGCCCCAGCATGAATGCTGACAATAGCGTTCAGGACATCCTGCTCATCTCTCATAAGCTGTTCCAGCTCAAGCATTCGAATATCTCTTTTGAGTCTCCCAACTTTTTGAACCACTTCTTGTAATGTTTCTTCATCGTTTTCTTCTTCAGCGAGTTCCAGCAGAACAAGGCTATCATCCGCTTCTCGCCTGAGGCTAACCCATTTTTCCACAACTTCTGCAAGATCTGCCTTCTTTTTGAGAATTTCTCGAGCCTTTGTTACATCCTGCCAGAAATCATCCCGGCTTATAAAAACATCCAGCTCGGCAAGCTGGCGCTTCTTCCCTTCAATGTCAAAGATAGACTCCAAGAAGTGAAAGCTTTTCATTAACTTCTTTTAAAAAGCCTCGAATTTCCATTACATCCACGGTTGTCATAAAAAGCCCTCCTTTAATTTACAACGTCTGAAGTGACCGACGCTGGAGATCACGCACTTTTTTTGATTTTAACCTTCGCCAATGAATATACCGAAGCTAAAAGCATAATCAAGGCACAAAAGGCAACAAATACATCTCCATATCGAACATAAAAAGTTTGTGCCGAACAGGGCTTTACAGATCCAACAAGTACGCCACTTTGAAACAAACCGAGAGTCGAAACGATGTTACCGAAGGGATCAATAAAGGCGCTAATGCCAGTGTTGGTGGATCTAACAATCGGTCTCCTTGTTTCAACCGCTCTCCACCTTGCAATTTCAAGATGCTGATATGGAGCACTACTTTTCCCGAACCAGGCATCATTTGATATGTTAACAATCATGTTTGCTCCATGGAGAACTCTATTTCTTGCAAGTTCGGGAAAAATGGCTTCGTAGCAGATAAGCATTCCAATAGCTTCATCTTTCCAGGATATAACACCAGAAGAACGCCCTGGCACGAAGTCCCCAGCTGTTGGAACAAGCTTATGAACAAAGAAAAGAAAAGGCTGAAGCGGCACATACTCTCCGAAAGGCACCAGATGCTCTTTAGCGTAATCGCCAACAATAAAGCCCCCAGGTTCCACAAGATAAGCCTTATTAAGAGATTTAGCATCTTTGCCAAACCCGGCAATTCCAATACTGCCAAAAAGCACTGGAACCTTCGCTTCATCTATGATTTTATCAACTCTCATTGTAAGATCCGGTGAAAATCCGTAAAAGAAAGGCATCGCCGATTCAGGCCAAACAATCAGATCAAGCTTATAAGATCGGGCAGCTTCAAGCGATAGTTGGCGGTATATTTCAATGGTGGTGTCACGAAAGGCTTCATCCCATTTCTGAGCTTGATCAATATTTCCCTGAACAACTACTATTTTCAGGTCAGTATCTCTACAGTAAAAGTCAGACGAAAGAGTTTTGCTTCCATACCAGAAAGAAGCTAACAGCGCGACAACAAGACACAACCAACCAATGAGATCCTTACGGCGCATGAAAGCCCGAGCTAAAAGCACATTCACCAAAACGATAAGCCAGCTTACGCCGTAAGCTCCTGTAATGTCAGCAATCTGGCGAAGCCATCCCACATCACCCTGAGAATAAGCCAAAAGATTCCATGGGAAACCGGTAAGAAGTTTGCCTCTTAGCCATTCAAGCACAACCCACAAAGACGGCAAAGACAACCACAGCGGTAAAAGCATGCTATCGTGGAAAAACCTAACACCCAAAGCAAAGGCAACGCCGTACAAAGCAAGATACCCACACAGCAGAATCAACACAGGAATAGACATCCAAACCGGTAGCCCCCCATATTTTTCCAGCACAATATCAACCCAGTAAAGCCCCACCAAAAAATGAAAAAAACCGAAAGCAAATCCCAGGTACAGAGTTTGCCTAAGAGGCAGACTTTTCTGGGATGCAAAAACCGACAACAAAAAAGGAACCATGGAAAACCAGGCTAAAAACCACAAAGAAACCTTAGGAAAACTAAGAGCGAGCAGCACACCGCTTAGGGCGCATAGAAAAAGCGAGATCCCTAGGGATGATAGAGAAATTTTACTGTCTGGTGTCATCTGGCGAAGTCGTTTCCACGTTTTCCAACAACTGAACAGGTCTCACGATTATCTTCTCAATTTTCCTATCTGTGGCATGAAGGATTTCCATTTCAATTCCGCCAACAACTATTTTCTCTCCCTTGGCTGGAACCCTACCCAGCAGGCTTATGATCAGACCACCCACAGATTCAAACTTCCCTTCAGGTAAGTCCACTCCCAGATAGTCCTCAAGATCTTCCACGTCGAGACGTGCATCCACCGTCAGAGAACCATCCTGATTTGGAACAATCCACACCTCTTCATTGTCATATTCATCCATTATATCACCGATGATTTCCTCGATGATGTCTTCAAGAGTGAGTATACCCGCTGTGCCACCGTATTCATCAAGAACCACAGCCATGTGAGATTTTCTTGATCTTAGCTCTTTAAATACCACGCTTATCTTTGTTGTTTCAGGGACGTAATAAGGAGGGCGAACGAATTGAGAAGCGGCAACACCTTGCTGTCCCCAATATTTTAGGAGGTCCTTGGCATGAACAATACCGACTATGTTATCAAGAGTCTCTTCATAAACTGGAATACGTGAATGCCCGCTTTCAACTATCGTTTTAACCACTTCCTCAATGGGTTCATCAGCCTTCACAGCAACCACATCAATTCTCGGAATCATTACCTCTCTGGCAATCGTATCCCTGAAAGAAAAGATGCCCTGGATCATTTCTCCTTCATCCTGGGTAATGATTCCTTCTTCTTCACCTTCGTCTATAAGCTGCTGGATTTCTTTTTCAATGTCCTCTGTTTCCCTGGCATGCGATACTTTACGGAAGAATTTTTTTAGCCATTTTAATAGTTTTACCGGTTGCTCCTCACTCAATGCTTTAATGCTCCCTTTATCTTCAAGCTTAGCTTCCTCCGATAACACCGTAACTTCGCCTTAATTTATAACACGGCATGAATAAGGATTCAACGCATTCCAGTACATTCTGATCCCCTCTTGCTAAAATTGCGCCTATATGGTAGCAACAAAACCTCTAATTCGTGGGAAAATTTTAAACTTACAGAAAGGAAGGATTCGAAAGAAATGGCTATAATCTCTCCTTTTCGAGGACTCCGCTACGGTAGTGGATGTTTCAGCAAAGGTTTTTCGCTCCAAGATGTGATAACGCCTCCTTACGACGTTATAAGCCCCGAAGAAAGAGAAAAATACAGAAAGCGTAGCCCCTATAACTTTGTACATATTGATCTTCCCAAACCGAAAAATCGATCCGAAATAGAAACATCATCGGACACAGATCCATACGAACACGCTAAAAAACTATTCCTGGAGTGGATCCAGGAAGGAGTTCTCGAATTGGATCCAGAACCTTCTTTTTACTATTACGAGATTGATTACTTCATCCCAACAGACAACATTCTTCACACAAGAAAAGGGTTTTTCACACTGCTAAAACTCGAAGAATTTCAAAAAGGCTGTGTCTATCCTCATGAAAAGACCTTTTCCCGAGTAAAAAAGGACCGCCTTCTTCTCACCACTGCATGTAACGCTCATCTCAGTCCCATTTTTGCTCTATATTCCGATAACAGTGGAAAACTGATTGAATCCCTCAGAGAAATCAGCTCCAGAACGCCTTATATTGTAGCTTACACCGATGATCAGGGTATAACTCACAGGTTGTGGCGAATCAGCGATCCAGAAACCTGCGCATTTCTTCAAAAGGCTTTCACAGAAAAAGATATCTACATAGCCGATGGTCATCACCGTTACGAAACAGCCCTGGCTTACCGTGACATGATGCGAGAAAAATACGGCAGAGCGGATAGCAACGAACCCTATGAATACGCTCTGATGTATCTCTCGCCTATGGAAGATCCCGGTTTAATCATTCTCCCCACTCACAGGCTTTTCCCGTCTTTCCCGCTGGAGCTCATAGAGCCCTTTTTAGAAAAAGCGAAGGAATTCTTCGATGTTGAGATTTTTTCTACATTAACCGAAGAAGAACGCCATCAATGGGCAAAGGCGCTCTGGAACGAAGGTCAAAATCGCCGCAATGCCTTCGGAGTAGCCTTTCATGGAAGAAACGAACTCTTTCTGCTCAAATCAAAGCCAGAAAAGGTTCAGCAGTTCCTTTCGAATCTTCAAATTCCAGAAGAGTTTTGGGATATCGATGTAGTCATACTGGACAGCCTTATTTTTGGGCATATTTTAAAACTTGATCAGACCATGCTAGATGATGAACTCAAAATCTGTTTCTCCCATGACATATGGGATGCCCTGGGTAAAGTGCTCAAAGGCTCCAAGCTGGCGGGATTTTTCATCAATCCAACAAGAATTGATCAGGTAAGGCGAGTGGCCTCTCGATGTCTTGTCATGCCTCATAAGTCCACCTACTTTTATCCAAAAGTGGCAAGCGGTCTTGTAATTTATCCCATGATGGATCTGGACACATTACACAAAACCGCAAGTTAGGCACATGGCCGCCAATAATGAACTGATAACAAAAGATTCGCTTTTCAACGGAAAACTCATAATCTACCAGTACAAAAAAGGGTATCGATTTTCTATAGATGCGGTCATTCTCGCAAATCTTACAGAATGTTCACATAAAGATCTGATCATGGATTTGGGGACGGGATGTGGCATAATACCTCTTATTCTGGCTTACCGAAAGAAAGGGCATCGCATCATAGGAGTTGAAATCCAGGAAGATTTAGTCGAAATAGCCAAAAAGAATGTTGAAGAAAATGGTTTTAGTAACATCGTGGAAATTCGGCATGTGGATGTACGCAAGGTTAAAGACCATTTCGAAGCCGGGACATTCGATGTAGTGGTTAGCAATCCTCCTTATCGTCCCGTAAAGACTGGAAGGCTCAATCCGGAAGCACAAAAAGCGGCAGCTCGCCATGAATTAGCCATGACACTTAAGGATCTGGTCAGTGCGGCGGAGTATCTCCTTAAAAACGGTGGAAAATTTTCTGTAATTTATCCAGCCTGGAGGCTGGATGAGTTAATCATTCTTGCGGCACAACATGAGCTAAGACTTAAAAAGCTAACATGTATTCATTCGCAAACAGGAAGCAATGCCGAACTGGTTCACGTCATTATGAGAAAAAGAGCCGGACGGGAAATGATAATCACTCCGCCGCTTTTCGTTTACGAACCAGGCGAAAAACGCTATACACCAGAGATGGAAAAATTTTACGAACCGTAGTGGCGTAGAATATTCTGTGATGGAAGGATGGGGTTAGCGGGCTAGATACTGGTTGTAGGGACACAGTCTCCTCCACCCCTGCAGGCGGGGCTAATAGATGGACTGTGATTCCCCATGAATGCTTAAGCAACTGGTTAGCAAAAATAAAACAGGAGGGTTGGTAGCATGGATCTGGGACTTAAAGGAAAAGTTGCTTTTATTGCCGGAGGTAGTCAGGGACTTGGCAAAGCGGTGGCAATGGAGATGGGAAGAGAAGGAGCAAGGCTTGCCATCTGCGCCCTTGACGATCCAGAACTTCCAAAGGCTGTTGAAGAAATAAAGGCTAAAACCGGAGCTGAAATTATAGGAATTCCTGCTGATGTGAGTATTCCCGAGCAGGCTAGAAACTTTATCAGAAAAGCTCTGGAATATTATGGCACTGTGGATATTCTTGTAAACAATGCTGGCGGTCCACCATCTAAAACTTTTCTAGAAATTGACGATGATCTCTGGTTCTTCGGCTTTAGACTCAATCTCCTCAGCACCATTGTTATGACTCGAGAAGTGGTGCCGATAATGAAGGAAAAGAGATGGGGACGGATCATAAATATGACATCCATCTCGGTAAAACAACCCATTGACGGGCTCATTCTTTCAAACACCATAAGGTCTGGTGTTGTGGGATTTGCGAAAAGCCTATCCAATGAACTTGCACCTTACAACATCACTGTAAATAACGTATGTCCTGGGTATACTCTAACGGATCGAGTCAGAAATCTCGCAAAGGTAACAGCGGAGAAGGAAGGAACTACTCCCGAAGAAATCATCAAACGATGGGAGTCTCAAATTCCTATGGGACGACTTGGAACTCCTGAAGAGTTTGCAGCTCTGGTTACTTTCCTTGCTTCCGAACGAGCCGGTTACATAACTGGTGCTTCCATCCACATAGATGGAGGATGGTATAAGGGTGTGATGTAAAAATATCAAAACAGAAAACAGGAAAAGGTGCATGAAACCACCAAGAAAAGCTTATATAAGATCGGTTGGAAGATTTCTTCCTGAACGAAGGCTTACCAATAAAGACTTCGAGAAAATGGTTGAGACGACCGATGAATGGATCGTAACCAGAACGGGCATCAGGGAGCGACGTATTCTAGAACCAGGTTTGGGCAATTCATACATGGCTACTCGAGCTGCAAAGGAATGTCTCGAACGAGCCGAAGTATCACCCGAAACTGTTGATGCCATTATTGTTGCAACGGTTACGCCGGATATGTTTTTTCCATCAACAGCCTGCCTCGTTCAGCGAGATATTGGAGCTAAAAAAGCCTGGGGATTCGACCTATCGGCAGGATGTTCTGGTTTTGTCTTCGGCCTGGCTACAGCAGCACAGTTTGTCGAATCGGGACGATATGAACGAGTGCTCGTAATTGGAAGCGATGTTATGAGTTCAATCATCGATTATACCGATCGCAATACCTGCGTATTATTCGGAGATGCTGCTGGAGCAGTTCTTGTGGAAGCCTGTCCCGAGGAAGGTTTCGGTATTCTCGATTTTATCCTCCACTGCGACGGATCTGGAGAACCCTATCTTCACATGAAAGCCGGCGGAAGTCGAAAACCGGCATCCATTGAAACAGTCCAAAATAGAGAACATTACGTCTATCAAGAAGGTAGGGCTGTTTTCAAAGTGGCTGTCTCAGAAATGGCTGCAGTAACTGAAGCAATCATAAGAAAAAACGGACTTCAGGGTGAAGATGTCGCTTTCCTTCTGCCCCATCAGGCTAATCTTAGAATTATACAGGCTTGCGCAGAAAGAGCTGGCATACCGATGGAAAGAGTGGTCGTAAACATTGATCGCTACGGAAACACAACAGCCGCCACAATTCCTCTGTGCCTTTACGAAATCATTAACGAAGAAAAGCGTGTAAAGAAAGGTGACTATTTGGTGATGTCAGCTTTTGGAGCTGGTTTTACCTGGGGAAGTATCCTTATAAAATGGTGGGAATGATGAAATAAAACAGCGGCAGAAGCCGTGGAATTTATAGAGAAAAGGTAGTGAAAGGAGACTTTATGGGCTACGTAATTTCGCTTGGAGGAAAGGGTGGAACAGGAAAAACCACCGTTGCAGGTCTTCTTATAAGATACATGTTGAAAAAAGGCATGAAACCTATCCTCGCCGTGGATGCAGATCCTAATACAAACTTAAATGAAGTGCTTGGAGTAAAAATCAAAACCACCCTTTCTGAAGCTCGAGAACGTATGAAAAAAGACGTTCCCACAGGCATGACGAAAGATGTCTTCATGGAACTGCAAATGGAGGAAGCATTGGTAGAAGCTGATGGATTCGACCTGGTTGCTATGGGTCACCCGGAGGGACCTGGATGTTATTGCGCTGCAAATAGCATCTTGTCTAACCTTCTCGATAAACTGATGGCCAACTATCCTTACCTCGTTGTGGACAACGAAGCAGGCATGGAACACTTTAATCGGCTTACTCAAAAAGACATTGATCTTCTTCTCGTTGTTTCAGACAGCAGTAAACGGGGACTTACAGCGGCCTGCCGTATATCTGAGCTGGTAAGATCTCTTCCGATAAAACTCGGCAGGCAGTATCTTATCGTTAATCAGTGGGCTGGTGATCCAAAGGCTTTTCTTGAGAATCTACCCCCGGATGTGGCTCAGACGTTCGGAAACAATGTAGTCGTCTTTCCCATAGATCCTTTAATCGCTCAATACGATCTCCAGGGAAAACCAACCATAGCACTGCCGGACGACTCAGCAATTGTTAAAGCAAGTGAAGCCTTCTTTGAAGATGTGCTGGCAGATGTCAGTCCCGCAATGGAAAAAGTTAAGAAAGCCGGAAAACTATAAAAGCAATAAAATAGAAAGGAGTGCAAAGCCACATGATATCCATCACTAGAGCACTCATAAGCGTTACGGATAAAACCGGCGTGGTTGAACTGGCAAAGGGACTTGTGCGTCATGGAGTTTCTATCATTTCCACAGGTGGCACCGCTAAAGTGCTTCGTGATGCCGGTGTTTCCATAACCGATATCTCTGACTTCACCGGATTTCCAGAAATGCTCGACGGTCGTGTTAAAACTCTCCATCCCAAAGTCCATGCCGGTATTCTCGCCATTCGAGACAACGAAAACCACATGGCAACAATAAAAACCCATGGACTACAGCTAATAGACATGGTGGTAGTAAACCTCTACGCCTTTGAAGCTACCGTCTCTAAAGAAGGGTGTACACTCGAAGAAGCCATTGAAAATATTGACATTGGCGGACCAACTCTTATCCGGGCGGCTGCAAAGAACTTCCGCCATGTGGTGGTTGTAACGGATCCATCTGATTACCCGGCAATCCTGAAAGAGATGGATTCCCAGGGAGGCAAAGTCTCTGAGCGAACCAGTTTTGAAATGGCCAAAAAGGCTTTTTGTTTAACTCATCGCTACGATGGAGCAATTTGCAACTATCTCCAGAATATAGCAAAACCGTGAATCGAAAAGCGGTGGCGCATTTAGATTAGATTGTTGCCAAGTAAAACGGAGGACTCAAAGAAAGATGAAAGTTCTTGTGGTAGGAAGCGGTGGAAGAGACCATGCGATAGCGTGGAAGTTTCTTCAAAGTCCCAGAGTGAAGAAGGTTTACGTGGCTCACGGAAATGCTGGAATTGCTCAAATAGCCGAGTGCGTTAACGCTCAAACCGTTGAAGAAATAGCCAACTTTGCAGAAAAAGCAAAGATAGATCTTACCTTTGTCGGTCCGGAAAAACCGCTTTCTGCAGGTATTGTGGATGAATTCAGAAAACGTGGTCTTCCCATTGTGGGACCGGACAAAAAAGCAAGTCGCCTTGAATCAAGCAAATGCGACACTAAAGTGTTGCTAAGAGAGCTCGGCATTCCCGTAGCTGAGTTTGCCATTTTCGATGACCCGGATAAAGCTAAACAATATGTTCGTTCCGTGGGCTATCCTGTGGTTGTTAAGGCAGATGGTCTTGCTGCAGGCAAGGGATCTCTCGTGTGTAGCACTCCAGAAGAAGCAGAAGAAGCTGTCCACTCCATCATGGTTGACCGCATATTTGGAGATGCCGGGAATCGAGTGGATATAGAAAAAAGACTCTATGGCCGGGAACTGTCGTTCTTCTGCTTCACCGACGGAGAAACCATCCTGCCAATGGTCGCCGCTCAGGATTATAAGCGAGCTTACGACGGCGATCAGGGTAAAAACACCGGAGGAATGGGATCTTACAGCCCTCATCCCTGGTTAACTGAGGAACTCACAGAACACATAATGAACAAGGTTGCTCGACCGCTGATAAAGGGAATTAGTGAACGGGGAATACATTATGAGGGCGTAATTTACTTTGGATTGATGCTGGTTGAAGAGCAAAACTCCATTACCCCCTATGTGCTCGAAATCAACATAAGACTTGGCGATCCGGAAGCTCAGGTTATTCTGCCTCGCCTTAAGACCGACCTTGTTGACATCTGTGAAGCCATAGCTACCCGACGCTTAAAGGATATTCGCCTGGAGTGGGATCCATCATATTATCTGTGCCTTATTGCCGTTAGCGGCAGATGTAAGGGTAAAAAGGGATGGTACAAAGGATACCCGGATCGCTATAAAATCGGAGTGCCAATCAAGGGGTTGGAAAATATTGATCCTTCCTGCCTTGTTTTCCATTCGGGCACGGGAATTGGAGAAAATGGAGAATTGATTACTACCGGTGGAAGAGTTTTCGGAATCGTAAGTCGAGGTTCTACTCTGGCAGAAGCAAGGGAAATAGCTTATCGCGAAATGAAAAAAGTGAGCTTTGAAGGCATGTATTACAGAAGCGATATTGGGAAAGAGTAAAGGAGGTTTCTGGAAATGGATAGCCCTCTGGTAGCGGTCCTTATGGGAAGCGACTCCGATATGAAAGTAATGGAAGGTGCGCTGGAAATTCTACGAACATTCGAAGTGCCCTATGAAGTTAAGGTGCTTTCAGCTCATCGCGCTCCAGAAGATGTAGCTGCCTTTGCCAAGTCTGCAGAAAGTAGAGGTATAAAAGTGATAATTGCAGGAGCCGGATGGGCTGCTCATCTTGCGGGCGCCATAGCTGCTCATACAATACTTCCTGTCATAGGAGTCCCTATAGATTCGTCCCCCCTTCATGGTTGGGATGCTCTGCTTTCGACCGTTCAGATGCCTCCTGGAGTTCCGGTAGCAACGGTTTCCATTGGTAAGGGGGGAGCAAAAAATGCGGCCTTTCTAGCCGTGGAAATTTTAGCACTCTGGGATGACAGACTTAGAAATCGCCTTGTTACCTATCGCAATAAAATGAGGGAAGAAATTCTTAAGAAAAATGAAGAGCTCGCTAATCTTACCAAGTAGGAAAAAGCATCACCCCGGAAAACATGAACTCTCTGTATTGGCGCTTTAGTAAGGACGAAATAATACCGGAAGAAGTGAAAAACGTGTGGCGTGAGCTTCTTCAAAGAGGGGAAATTTTTTTCTACCCCACAGAAACACTCTACGGCATGGGCACAGCGCCTTACAGGGAAGAATGGATCAAAAATCTTTACGTTGCCAAAGGACGTCCGGAAAATAAACCTTTGCCGCTCATTGCCGCATCACTTGATGCTGCTAAAAGTGCCTGGGCAGAATGGAATCCCCTGGCAGAACGGCTTATTGGCAAATTCTGGCCTGGGCCGTTAACGATTGTTCTCAGGGCAAATCCGAAACTGCCGGAAATTCTCCATGCAAAAACGGGAAAGATCGGTGTACGCGTGTCATCTCATCCTGTAGCAGAACTTCTTGCAAACCTCGCGGGAGGATTGATAATTTCGACGAGTGCTAATGCTTCGGGAGAAGCACCTATAACCGATCCATCTATGATCCCGTTAAGGATTAAAAACTTTCTTGCAGTAATTATTGACAACGGGTTCATATTTGGGCTTCCATCAACTGTGGTTGATTGTTCCGACGGAGAAATAAAGATTTTGCGAGAGGGGGCTATTTCACAAAAATTACTAATGCAAGCCATGGAGGGCGAAAGTAAAAAAGATCGATGAAGATATTGATTTTAATCTCAGCCATCATAGCTGTACTGGGTAGCTTGTATGGTTTTCTGTATGTTTTTGTGCGTCTCAGAGCAAAACTTGCGCACAAAACACCAACGGTAATTCTTTCCGGTGGTGGAACAGGAGGACATGTTTATCCTTTGCTTGCAATACTCGAAGAGATCAGGTATCGCCATCCTGATTATCGTATCATATACATCGGAAAAGCCGGCAAGGCAGAAGACCACATCATTCCCAAAGAGGGCATTCAGCTCATTTACACCTGGGCACATCCTTTCGAAGGCATAAAAAATCCGATAAAACTTTGCTGGTGTCTTGTAGTTACAGCTCTGGGAACAATAAGAAGCATGGTTCATCTTCTAAGATTTCTACCACTGTGGGTGGTTTCCACGGGCGGTTATGTTAGCGCACCAACCATTACGGCTGCTTTGGTTCTGAAACGAATATTTAAAGCTCCTATAAGGGTTTTCCTGCACGAACAAAATACCATCCCGGGAAGAGTCAACCTGCTAGTAGGAAAGTGGGTCGATCGAGTATTTGTAAGTTTTGAGCAGACTTTAAGGTTTTTCCCTGAAAACGGTGTTATTAGTGGATACCCTGTCAGACAATCCATAGCGGTTATAGAGCAGAAAAGCTCCAGATCAGATCTTCCCTTCCATGTCCCACCAGATAGGAAGGTGGTCTTTATATTCGGCGGATCTCAGGGAGCAAGAACGATAAACCGAGCTGTGGTTGACGCCCTCCCCTACCTTTTCCATTACCGGCATAAAATCTTTATCGTTCATGGAAGAGGTCTATCAAAGACACCGATTTATGATGCACAACGTGACACGGAGGAACGTATTGCCAGGCTCGATGAAGAAATAAGACGTGAATTACCAAGCTTTTACTACGGGCAGGATTACTTTTATAACATTCAGAACATCTATGCCATTGCAGATCTTGTCGTGGCAAGAAGCGGAGCCGGCACGATCAGCGAAATAGCCGCTATGGGCAAGCCCTCAATTCTGATTCCCAAAAGCGGGCTTCCGGGGGATCATCAGGTAATGAACGCAAGAGCCATGAAACAGGCTGGAGCTGCTTATGTCATCTACGAGGACGTTACGAGGGACGAAAATGGGCAAATCGTAGAGCGTGTTGATGGTCAGGTGCTGGCTCAAACTATTGTGAGAATACTCCAGGATAATGTCTTGCTTGCAACGATGGGACTCTGCGCCAAGGCGTTCTTCCAGAGAAATGCTTCGAAAACAATTGTTGATATAATCGAGGGAAAGTCTGTTCCCATACCTCCGCAAAAAATTCTCGCATCTATGGAAATTCCACCTGTATGGACTAACGGCAAGTTGCTTCGATCTCTTCAACTAGCTTATGATAAAAACCCTTCCGCTTACAATCCCTTAGACGTGTTAAAGGATGAAGATGAGCTGGAATACTTTCGCTACCGTGTCGGAAGGCTTCTAAACGATCCCCGATGGGAAATCAGAAACGTGGGTGTTAAGCTTACGGGATACCTGCTACATCGAGATAAACTACCGCAGCTTGTAAGAATGATAGAGGATAGAACTCCCGTTTCGTTCTGGCGGCGACTTTTAGGCGGAGATTTTCAAGAAGTTGGGTTCATACGCCGCAATGCTCTGAAAAGTATAAGAATTCTAGGAGTTTTCGACTCAAATGTAGCCAGAGCGGTGGAAAAGGCCCTTGAAGACCCATACTATGAGGTTAGAGCCGAAGCGTGTCGAGTGGTAACTCATTTCTCGGAACTGCTGGCCGGAAAAGATGTGTGGTTTAAAAGAATGCTTTCGAAACTAGGAGATCCATCATTCGAAGTGGTTATGGAAGCCGCCGTTGCCATAGGTCATATTGGAGTAGACAATCGAGCGCTTGAGGTGCTCCTTTCGCTAGGAACTCATTATTTCTGGCAAGTGAGAGAAGCAGCACTTAGAGGCATCCTCAAGTTGCTGGAACGGCATGTTATCTCTCCTTCACCTGAACTTTACAAAGGGTTACAGGGTTTTATTCTAACATCCACAGATTTTGTTCCCCATTTTCCTATTCGAGAAACCTACTGCAAGATATTAGTTGTGTGCGAGGAACGACTCCGCAAGCGGGGACAGGCACAGGAGTTACCCAAACATACGCCCATGACTGAACAAGAAAAAGTGAACTACTAAGAAAATGGCAAATTCCCGCTACTCTTTTAGCCCTTGCATGCGAAGACAATTAGCCTTCTATAATTCCCCCGCATGGGGGATAGAAAAAGGAGCGGATTTACAGTACTGCACCTGAATGGCAATTTAGGATCGTGGAGGAGATTTCGGATGCTCTATTGGCTTGGTAACATTCTTATGTCTCTGTCGGATTTTCTTTCATTCTTTAGATTGGTAAACTACATCACCTTTCGAGCCATCATGGCGGCTCTCACGGCTGTTATCTTCGTTCTCATCTGTTGTAAACCCTACATAATGTTTCTTCATCGTCGTAGAATTCTAGACCCCCAGAGGGATACAGGCCTAGGGTTTATATCAGGAAAGGGCGATACTCCAACCATGGGGGGAATTCTCATAATCGGTGGAGCCTTTTTTTCTCTCTTTCTCTGGGGCAATCTATCAAGTCCCTTTCTCTGGAGTGTGGTTTTTGCCACGACCTGGTTTGGCGCTCTAGGATTCATAGACGATGTGAAAAAGCTCAGGAAAAAAAGCGGCGACTGGGGGCTTTCTGAACGAACAAAGCTAATTGTCCAGGCAGCCTTCGCAATAGGCTTTGCTTGCTATGTTACGAGCTCTCTCAGCCCGCTTCATCCTAGGGAAGCCACCCTTTTTTACATTCCCTTCCTGAAGACTCCCCTTATTAACCTGGGACACTGGCTTTATACGATCTTTGTCATCCTGTTTGTAATGTTTGTTACCAACTCTGTGAATATAACCGACGGCCTGGACGGACTTGCTATCATGCCTTCAATATTCACCATTTCCGTTCTTGGAGTTTTCGCCTATGTTCTGGGGAACAAAATCTACTCGGCTTATCTCTACTATCCTTACATTCCCGGCGCTGGAGAACTTGCCGTAGTAGCCGCCGCTCTGGGAGGCGCCGGACTGGGATTTCTCTGGTACAACACCTATCCTGCTCAGATATTTATGGGCGATACGGGATCGCTCGCCCTGGGAGGAGCAATCTCCACCATGTGTGTTCTTTTGAAGCAGGAAATGCTTTTCCCCATTCTGGGTGGGCTTTTCGTAGCAGAAGCGTTATCTAGCCAGATTCAGGATAAGATTGGTGTAAAGTTTATCGGAAAACGACTATTCACAAGAGCGCCTCTTCATCATGCCCTACAATACCGAGGACTTGCAGAACCTAAGGTCGTTGTGCGACTGTGGATCGTCTCAGGCATCCTGGCTCTCATCGCTCTGGCAACGCTCAAAATAAGGTGAACTCAGGAGTTATGCCAGACATGGTTGTAGCATCTGACATGGAAATACTCTTGTTGGCTAAAGAAAAGAATATTCCAATCTGGGAAGCGGCGGCTTTAGCCATTGATCAAGGCATTGTACCGCACCGATATCTTAAAAACCTGGGTGTCATCTCGGAAAAAGACCAGGCTCGCATTTGTAGAACCAGAGTTCTTGTTTGTGGATGCGGTGGACTGGGTGGGCATATTGTCCAACTCTTAGCACGTATCGGATTCGGCTCCATAAGAGTCGTGGATCCAGATATTTTCGATCTATCAAATCTGAATCGTCAGCCCTTTTGCATGGAAAACACTTTATTTACATCTAAAGTCTTAGCTGCAAGGAAAATCGTCAGAACAATCAACCCGCTCGTTCAGGTGGAAGCTTCTCAAGCTCCCTTTTCTCCCTCTCACCTTGATGGCGTTGATATCGTCATGGACGGATTTGATAATCCACAGGATCGCATACTGGCTGAAGAAGAAGCCAATCGGCGAGGAATACCTTTTATTCACGGAGCTGTTAGAGGCTGGTGGGGACAGGTGACCACCATTATGCCCGGTGATACTCCTAAGCTTAGGCTGCTTTACGGCGGAAGCCAGAACGAGCGGGCTGAGGAAGAGCTCGGAACGCCCGTTCCTATAGTTGTACTGATAGCATCAATCCAGGTTCAGGAAGCAATCCGGGTAGCAACATTGAAAACCCCCTGTTATTCAGGAAAACTTTTTTACTGGGATGGGGAAACAGGAACTTCTATAATTACACCGCTTTGATGTAACCATGGCGATAAGGATAGACGCACCTCGTCTCCCGACGGGACGCTTTTCAACCATAGACTTAAGGAGGTAAGACAACATGCTTTTTTCCTGGAAAACCGAACCCTACGATGGCTGTGCAGAAGCTCTTGTGATTTTTTCCTTCGAAGACTCAAAGGAAGCTATTATTCAGCATCCATGGACTGTGAAAGTTATTCCCTGGCTAAAAGAAATGCCGTGGTGGCAAGATTTTTCAGCCAAAAAGGAACAAACAGCGGTATATTACAGTCCAACAGGGACACCTTTCCGAAGAATAATTCTCGCCGGGCTAGGCAAAAAGGAAGATCACAACCAAGATGTTCTTTACTCTGCCTGGGCTAAAGCATTTAATGAAGCCACCGAAAACGGAATCACCAGAGTAGCCTTTTCATTTCCAACCTTTGAAGTGCTTTCTGATGACGTTTATTGGTTTCTTAGGGAACTTCTTTTCACAGGACTTTCGGTATCTTACGAATATAGAGAATTCAAAACCAAGCAGGCAGAACTCAAGAAGCAACTCGAAGAACAGGTTGTGCTTCTAGAATCCGAACCAGATGGCGCTATACTTGACGTGCTTTCCTACGTGAAGAGCCTGGAAAGTGGCATAGTGCGAGCACGGAACCTTATCAACGCTCCTTCCAATGAGGTTACTCCCGAGCGGTTTGTCAAAGAAGCTCAAAGCATTGCCGAAACTTACGACCTGAAATGCACAGTCATAGATCAAAACGAAGCAGAACGTATGGGCATGGGCGCCTTTGTTGGAGTCGCAAAAGGAAGCAACAATCCAGGGTATATGATCATATTAGAATACTGCCCACGAGGCTGCGAAAATGAAAAACCTTTAGTGTTCATAGGAAAAGGTATCACTTTTGACTCAGGCGGCATCTCCATTAAGCCCGCTTCTGGCATGGAGCTTATGAAACATGATATGGCCGGAGCGGCAACTGTTCTTGGCGCAATGGAAGTTGTGGGTACTATGAAGCCTCCGAGAAGGGTTGTGGGGATTATGCCCTGTGCCGAAAATATGCCTGACGGTAAAGCTTACCGTCCAGGCGATGTTTTAAAGACACTGTCAGGGCAAACGGTCGAAGTCATAACAACAGATGCTGAAGGCAGGCTTATTCTTTGCGACGCCATAACCTATGCGGTAAAAACTTTCTCGCCTGCTCTCATCGTTGACCTAGCAACTCTCACCGGAGCCTGCATTATAGCTCTAGGAGATCGCGTTGCAGGTCTTTTATCGCCAAGCACAGATGTCGCTGAAAGGATTCGGATGCTTGCAGATCGCGTTGGAGAAAAGCTCTGGCCTCTTCCGCTCTGGGATTTCTACGCCGAGGATATTAAAAGCGATGTCGCCGATTTCAAAAACGTAGGAAACCGCAAGGCTGGAACTATAATCGGTGGTATCTTCCTTAAACAGTTCGTTCCCAAAGAAATCCCATGGGCTCACATAGACATTGCTGGACCGGCATGGGCAGAAAAACCGTGGTTTCAAATGCCAAAGGGTGCAACGGCATTCGGCTTAAGAACACTCATAGAATTGGTGAAAACATGGGAGATTTGAAGGAAAAGATCGAAAAAATCATAGAGGCGCTCAGGAAAAAGTATCCTAAAGCGCCTCTCGAATTGAAATTTTCAAACCCCTTCGAGCTGCTCGTTGCCGTAATTCTTTCTGCTCAGTGTAAGGACGAAAGAGTCAACCAGGTAACGAAAGAGCTTTTCAAGCACTGTAAGACTCCCAAAGATCTGATTGACATTCCTGTTGAGAAACTCGAAGAGCTTATACGGCCCACGGGATTCTTCAAGCAAAAAGCGAGGACTCTTAAAAATTGCGCAGAAATGCTGGAAAGCAAATTCGGTGGCAAGGTGCCGGAAAATATCGACGATCTGACAAAACTTCCTGGAGTTGGCAGGAAGACAGCGGCTATGGTGCTAGGAAATGCTTACGGCATTGAGGAAGGCATTGCCGTTGATAGACATGTCCAGCGAGTGATCAACAGGCTTGGCGTGAGCAGTTCAAATCAGCCGGAAACTATAGAGCGGGAACTCATGAACCTTGTGCCCCAGTCGCTCTGGACCTGGTTCAGTAACGCCATGATTCTTCATGGTCGACGGGTCTGCACAGCAAGAAATCCCAAATGCAACTCATGTGATTTAAGGTCTTGGTGTGAATACGGCAATACCTCCAAGATAGTACCGTGAAGAGAGTAATCTAGATGGATACCGCTTCTCTAAAGAACGGAGCCAAAAAGGGGATTTCAGGTTTTATATGGATGATAAAAATCATCCTGCCGATATCCTACCTGACGGCGATTCTTTCATGGAGCGGGATTTTAGAAAAACTAACGGCGGTAATGTCCCCTTTCATGCACATTCTAGGACTTCCGGGTATAGGTGCTATTCCCATCTTGGTCGGAGCGCTTACAAGTGTCTATGGGGGAATTGCCGCTATGTCTGTGCTGCCTTTTTCCAGAGAAGAAATGATCCTCATGGCGAATTTTATCCTCATTTGCCACAATATGATACAAGAGACGGTTATTCAATCGAAGTCCGGCATCAAGGCATGGAAGGCTGTAACTGTTAGAGTAGTCGCTGCAGTTGTTACTGTGTTTTTGCTTGGGTTTTTCATTAAAACCGGCAGACATGAAGGAAACGTTTACGAAATTGAATTAGGCTTAAAAACATATCAAACCTTCTTGGAAATGACCGTTTCATGGGCTATTGGAATCGGCAAGCTCTGTCTTAAGATTTTCTTCATCATTATGGGCATTATGATCTTTTTGGAAATAGCAAAAACAAAGGGCTGGATCGCTATTATTGTAAAGGCGACAAAACCAGCTCTCAAAATGCTTGGATTGTCAGAACGAGTGGGACTGCTGTGGATGACGGCCGTGGTTTTTGGACTGGCTTATGGAGGCGCGGTAATCGTTGAGGAAGCAAAAAACGGAAAAATTCCTCCAGACGAACTGGAAGCCCTACAACTGTCTGTGGCCATAAACCATTCTATGGTTGAAGATCCCACATTATTCTTACCTCTTGGATTGCCACCTTTCTGGCTCTGGGTTCCTCGTCTTGTTGTAGCGATGATAACCACCAGGCTGTTCGCCTTCTCGATAAAATTGAAGCATCTTAAGTTCTTCAGGGCAAAAATCGAAAAAGGCAACGAGGAGTATAAAAATGGCGAAAAAAGTTGTTATAGATAGGGAATGCTGTGTCGGGTGTGGAACCTGCCAGGAACTTTGTCCCGAAGTATTTCGTCTGGACGAAGCTTCTGAGAAAGCAATTGTTATCAAACCGGAAGGCGGGGATCCTAAATGCATAGAAGATGCCATCAGTTCCTGTCCAGGGGAATGCATTTCGTGGGCTGATTGATCCGGAGATTTGGAGAGAGTGTCAAAAACATTCTGGAAACCGGCTGGATTTTTATCGAGAAACAATTTCTTCCAAAAGCTCTATCAATCGCAGGTTGTTTATGTGAGCGTTGCGTTCTTCTCTGATAAATCTCATTCCTTCGATAGCCATTTCATCTCGTAGTTTTTGGTTGTTCAGCATTAAAGATATAGCTTCGGCGTATGCTTCTGGTGTTTTGGAAGAAACCAAAATACCTGTTCTCCCATGACGAACCACCTGGCGAACTCCTTCGCCGTCCAAAGCCACAACAGGACAACCGCAGGATTGAGCCTCTAAATAGACCATTCCCAGAGACTCACCGATACCGGGGAAAACAAAGAGATCGGCAAGGGAGTAATAGCGGAACAGTTCTGACCTCGGGACTTCACCCAAAAAACAAACCCTATCTCCAAGTCTTTCTCGAGCGTAACGCTTTGCCGATGACCACAAAGGCCCTGAACCGATAACTAGCAAGATGAATTTTTCTTTCGGCATCAAAAGTTCAAGGGCTCTGAAAAGAAAAACAAGGCTATCCCACTTTACACCTTTTCGGAACATACATACTGTAAGGAGCACGAACATGGTTGAAGGAATAGAAAGTTTTAGTCTCAACTCAGACGCAGCCTCCGGATCTCTGGGAAACATCTCGGGAAATATGCCAGGGGGAACATAATGAAGCTTCTTCTCCGGAACAAAATCTCTTAGGGCATCAAAATCTATAAGGTTGTTTAAAACGAGAAGGTGAGCTCGCCGGATAGCCATATCGTTTATGATTGCTCCAATTTTGGTACTGGCTTTTTTCCTTCTTTTGTTCGCTCTCATGGGTTGGATAATAACATAAGGAACTGATGGAGCCGCAAGCCACCATCCGAAAAGATCCGGGGATTTGTAATAACTGTGGTAAGTAATCCAGAGGTCAGGGCGAAACATTCGAAACTGCCTGATAGCTTCCCAGAAAGCAAAAGGCAATTTTATGATTTCCACGGGGTCTTTCCAGAACCATCTACTTCTAAAACGTGTTATTTCCTGACATACATGACCACGATTCCTAAAGGAAATGACAATACTTTCGGCAATAGTCCTGTCACCGGAAGGAATTCCTATATTCATGGGTTTGTTAGGAAAATAAAGGGCAATCCTCAAAACCGAATTCCCTTAAAAAGTGTTTCCCACAACACCGGCAAAAATACGGCAAAGTCTAGGTATCCATATTGAAAAATCGAAATAATTTTCAACAAACCGTCTAGCTTCGACAACCATAGTTTTGGCATCTTCAGGATTCAAGAGAATTCTCTTTATCGCCTGTGCCAGCAAGGAAGGGTTTTCGGGGGGAACGAGGAGTCCAGTCTTTTCATGATGAACAGCTTCAGGAATGGCAGACACATTGGTAGCCACTACCGGAATGCCTATAGCCATAGCTTCCAGTATAACATTAGGAAGTCCGTCTCGATCACCGTCGGAAGCAACCTTTGAAGCCAAAACGAACACATGACTTCGGCGGTAGAGGGGTATGAGATCTTCGTGAGTTAGAGTGCCCATGAAACGGACATTATTGATAAGATCAAGATCTGCTGCCATTTTCTGGAGGCTTTCCCTCAATTCTCCATCGCCAACATGGAAAAACTCAAAAGGAAATCCCTGATTTTTCAGTATCCATAGAGCCTTTAACAAATCATCATAACCTTTCTTTTTAACAAGCCTTCCTACCGATAATATCCTGAATGGCGGCGACTGAGGAGGTTCAGGAGAAAAGCTGAATCGAGAAAGATCAATACCGTGATAAATTGTGTAAATAGGCGTGGGAAGTCCCTCCGCAATATTCGATAGATATTGCCGATTGCATTCCGTGCAAGTCACAACAAAGCTAGCGCGACTTATTTTACGTCTAAGTTTTGCTGGATGAGATGTATAGATATCTTTGGCGTGAGCGGTAAAACTAAAAGGAATACCGCTAAGCTCAGATGCATAAAGGGCAACCGATGTCGGTGTGTGAGCAAAATGGGCATGGAGATGAACTACGTCGCCACGAAGTAGTTGAGTCCAGACAAGGTAGCCTGCCTGAAGAAAATGTCTAACGGTTGCAACAAGAGGCGATGACACAGCCATAGAAGACTTCAAGGCATCGGCAAAGGATTTCAAATACCGACGCGGATTAAACAAAAAAAGCCTTAAATTGGCGTTAAATAGAGGCTTCCAGAAAGGAAGAATATACTCAGGTAGATAGGTCACCGGAGCCTTAATTTGTTGAACATGACTGTGGGTAAAGGACTCTCGAGGCTGTCTCAAAGAAAATATGGAAATATCAAATCCATTCTGTTCCAGCGATAGGATTTCCTTACTTATGAAAGTTTCTGAAATTCTTGGATAACCCTTGAGAATCATGCCGAGCCTTCGGGATTTTTTGTTCATGATAGTCCCTTTTTGGCAAGATGATGGTGGATCCTGTTCAGTATCACCTGAAATGCCGTGAAAGGAAACTCATCAAACTTTTTAGAATCAATAGGGTTGTGTTTTAGCAGAAAAAGAATCTTTTCCCGAAAAATTTCCGGAGTCAAATTATCTGGAGGAATATACTCACAGAAACCGTGCTCACACAAAACTTTCGCCCGAATTAGCTGTTCTTCTCGAGGTACACATCTAGGCACGATAAGAGCTGGTTTTTTAAGCGTAAAAACCTCGCAGATAGTGTTGTATCCTCCCATGCTGACCACAACATTAGAAGCTGCTATAAGAGCTTCCATAAAGCGATAAAATTTGATGGTTTTCCATCCAAACCTGGAAGCTCTCTTTCTGATATTTCTAAAGGTTTTTTCATCCATAAAGGGACCAGTAACAAGAACAGCAAAAAACTCTGGCTTTTCAGAAGATCGCTGTTCAAAAGCCCTTAGAAAAGTATCAAATATAGGATGCCCATCACCTCCACCTCCTGCAGTAATGAGCACAACTGGAATATTTTTTCCCTTAACAAAGAGTGGTTTTAATAAGAAATTTTTTACCATGGCAATTTCTCTATCAGAGGGAACGTCTCTGGGGATATAGCCTGTAAAATGGAGCTTTTCTGCCACGTTAGGAGGAATCTGATATTCCTTAACGGGGTCGTAAAATTCACGAACGCCATAGACCCATATCTCATCATAGAGCGATTTCATGGCTTCGTATATATTCTTTGCTCGCCATTCCTCAATCGTTTCATCGGCTCTGTCCATGATATCCCGGAGCCCAAGAATGGTGGTACAATCAGAGCATTCCGATCGGATCCACTCAAGCGTTGGCTGAACTTCTTTTCTTAGGCCTAATGGAGCTTTGTCAACTATGAAAAAATGAGGACGAAATGATTTAGCCGTAGCGAGAATAATATCTTCTCGAATTGATATCACGTAAGACGAGGGTAATTTCATGGAAAGAGGAGTGTATTCTTCATTGGTCACTTTTATCATCCCAGGAATACGAACGAAATCGATACCCTCCGGTATTACAAAACGCCCCACAAGAGGAGAACCGGTAACGATGAGAACGCTGGCGGGAACGGATCTAATGCTTTTAGCTATAGCCAAAGAACGTCGAATATGGCCAAGGCCATAGGTATCGTGAGAATACATGAGAATTCTTATGGAATCATGGGTCTGCAATTGACGTCTCCTCTAGGGACTTTTCTTTGCTTCACCAACTACGATTTGACCATGTTCACAGAAGGAAGAAACCGGGCAGTTGTAACATTTTGGTTTTTTGGGGTCACAAAAGGTCTGCCCATGTTTTACGAAAAGATCATTTACCAGAGGAACCCATTCTGGAGGAACAATGTCGGTTAAGGCAGTTTCAGTTTCCTCAGGAGACACTGTCTTAATCCATCCCAAGCGGTTAGCGATGCGATGAACATGAGTATCCACTGGAAGAGCCGGCTTATGAAAGCCATAAAGAAGAACGCAGTTAGCGGTTTTTCGCCCAACACCGGGAAGTTTCATAAGCACATCAAGAGATTCAGGAACTTCACCTCCAAATTCCTGAGCTATTACTTTGCTTACTTCTTTGACTCGCTTAGCCTTGGTTTTGTAAAAATTAACAGGCTTAATAAGTTCCTCAATGTCTTCAACTGGAGCAGTGGCAAGGGCATGAGGGGCGGGATATTTTTTAAATAAGCGCTTAGCTGCTTCATCAGTCTGAGGATCTCGTGTTCTCTGAGAAAGAATCGTGGCAATTAGGACATAAAAAGGTTTCTGGCGAGTGTGCCAATTCCAGGGTCTGGTTCCATAAAGATCCTTCAAAATAGTGAGAACCTGGACTACTCGGTTTTGATCCACTTTCGCACTCCTAATGGAAATGATCACACACTGGATAAAAAGTGTAGTTGAACCTGCCCAGCAGGAATTGTATGATAAAATTCGATGTTAGCAAGAAAAAAAACTTTTAGTAAGTGCTGGAACTAACAAAGCAAAACGGGGGATATAATGCTGGTTAAGCTTTCAGCCACTGTGTTTGACATAATTTCCCGAGTATTTGGCCGGGAAGAAGCCCTCACGTTCATTAAAGAAATGGAAGAAGCCATTTCTAATGCCACAAACTACAAATGGGCAACCACAAAAGAGGAATTGCTACAGGCCATTCGATCTGAATTTATCACAAAGTCTGTGTTCGAGGAGCGGATCGAGAATCTGCGGCTGGAAGTACTAAAGGAAATAGAAAAAAGCAGAACAGAGTTGCTAAACAAAACGGAAAAAGATGCAACGGAATTGCTCAGCAAGATAGAAAACACCAGGGTTGACCTGCTCGGAGAGACAGCAACTCTTCATCACAAAACCGAAAAAAACAAGGTTGAATTGCTTGGAAAAATAGAGGCTCTTCATGAGAAAACTGAAAGGGATAAGGCTGACCTGCTTGGAAAAATAGAAGCTTTTTACCAAAAAACCGAGAAAGATAAAGCTGAGCTGCTTGGAAAAATAGAGGCTCTTCATGAGAAAACTGAAAGGGATAAGGCTGACCTGCTTGGAAAAATAGAAGCTCTTTACCAAAAAACTGAAAAAGACAAAACTGAGCTGCTTGGAAAAATAGAGGCTCTTCATGAGAAAACTGAAAGGGATAAAGCTGACCTGCTTGGAAAAATAGAAGCTCTTTACCAAAAAACCGAGAAAGATAAAACTGAGCTACTTGGCAAAATAGAGGCTCTTTATGAGAAAACTGAAAGGGATAAGGCTGAGTTAATCGGAAAGATAGAAGCTTTATATCAAAAAACCGAGAAAGACAAAGCTGAGTTGCGGGGGAAAATGGAAGAGTACAAAGTCGAGCTACTCGGAAAGATAGAAGAGTATAGAGCTGAGCTACTCGGAAAGATAGAGGCTCTCTATCAAAAAACCGAGAAAGACAAAGCCGAAATTCTCAAACAAATTAATAGCTTAGGTCTAACCCTTAAATTCCTAGTAATTCTCGTCATTATTGCTATGACTTTGATGAATCCTGTCGTGGCCGAGCTTTTGAAAAGGCTTTTAAAATTCTGAAACTAAACTGCTTCAATTGGAAATTTCAAACCAAAAACTGAGGGAGTGTGATCATGAGCCCAACATACGATCAGATGTTAGTCTACACAAGAAATCATTTCATAAAGCTCGCAAGAGAAAACCGATTTCCCGAAAACGGGAAAATACATCACGATAAAGACATGTGCTTAGTATGCCATCCGGAACTAATAGAAAGAGATGTTCCATCATTTTTCCTTGACTTAATTCTGGAATGTATAGCCGAACGAAGACCTAAAATCGACGAAGATCTCATCGCAGCCATAAAAGAGGAACTTTCCATGCAGGGATTGGATGACGGTATCGACCTAGAAAAACTCAAGCAAAATGATCCAGAAGCTTTCCAAAAATGGCGGATATGGGCATGGAGTGCCATAAATACTGCCCTTGAGATGCTGTCACTACATTCGGCTTCTACTCCTTACCTTCAGCTTGAAGACACTTTTCCAGAACATGAAATAGAAGCCAAACTAAAACAGTTGTTTGAGAAGCAAAGATCAAACACAGCAAAATAACACAAACCATGATCATAAGGGATCTGGCAACGTCTAACACAGAAAAAACTCTGAAAGATAAGCCTTGCTTTTCCCAAATACCGCCTGCTGGGATATTGGGAAAAGCTAAACGACGGCGGATCAAAATATCCCAGCCTCAAATCATGCATGAATGCGTGGTTTGAGTAATCAGGTGACGTAAAGAGTGAACCTATCAGAACTTATGGACATTACCGAAATCCCCAAAACATACCGTCCCAAAGAAATAAGTCCTCTCTGGTCTAATCTGCCAAGAAATTGGCTGGAACGGCTTGAGCGAGTTTTTATAGCCAGACGAACCAGAAAAGCAAAAATATTTTTCAGAGCAGATGATATTGGTGTTCCAAGTGTTGCTTTTAATGCGCTGTGTAGAATATTCAAATATTTCGAGGTTCCTTTAGCCCTATCGGTGGTTCCTTCATGGGTCAACACTAACCGAGCAAACCATTTATTCCAAATAGCTTCCCCATCAGAACCTTTATGGTCATGGCACCAACACGGGTGGAGACACACAAATTGGGAAAAGGACGGGAAAAAAGCTGAATTTGGACCCAGTCGAACAGAAAATCAGAAGTGGCAAGACTTGTGGAAGGGAGTAAATAAAATGAAAGAAATCCTCGGCAATGCCTTCGTGCCCGTTTTTACTCCTCCCTGGAATCGTATAACGCCAGACGTTCCCGCCCTTCTTTACAAACTGGGATTTAAAGCCATTTCAATAGACCAAAAGTTGATAACTAAACAGCACAACTTGAAGGTTTTCAGGATATACCTAGACTTACACACCAGAAAAATATCTCGACCCACTTCCGCCTTCGACACCTTAATTGAAGACTGTAACCGATTATTCACAGTGCGTGAACCTGCAGGAATAATGATCCATCACAACCGTATGAACATCAATGCGTTTTTATTCATTGCAAACTTAATAGAACTTGCTAAAAAAAGCCCTTATGTAACCATAACATCATTCAGAGACATGCTGGAAAAAGTAGATAGCCATGGCTATTAGACGCTCACCTCTGCTTGTTTTCGCCGATCAGACCGGAAAAATAATGGAACATCCCTTTCTAGAAATGGCAGGAAGTGAAGCTGGGCACTGGAGACGTCTCAATAGAAACGAATGGATTCCACTCCCGGAAGGAAGTGAACTCTTCGTCCTTCCCGGAAGATTGCCTGTAGGATTTGATCCGCGCAAAAAGAAATTTGTAGTATTAACTCAAAACCCTTACGCAAAAAACGAACCGGTGCAGGCCGTTGCTGCTTCGGTAGCTCCAGCTCATACGGCTATACTTTCTGCGGCATACCGCACAAAACCCAACGCTCCGGTGTTGCCTTTATTTTCTTATGCCGCCGTAGGATGGCATGAAGGAAGGTTTGTCGTTGCCGCAATAAGAGTTGACCAGGATGAACGTCAGGACGTCAAACACCTGGATTTAGAAAAGGTGCACGAAAATGCTCACCTGTGGATGAAACAATACCGCCACAATCGGCTTATTCACCACCTTGCTCGATGTGCTCTAACCTACGCTTGCCCGGCTGCCCGTAATTTTTTCCTGAAACGATGGGAAGCGCCTCTTCCTTCTTCTCCCAAATGCAATGCCCGATGCATCGGCTGCATTAGTTTACAGACCAACTCTCCGATACCATCCACCCAGCAACGTATTAAATTCATCCCCACACCGGAAGAAATTGCAGAAGTTGCTGTAATGCATCTTCGTAAAGCCCCGAAACCAATAGTAAGCTTTGGACAGGGATGTGAAGGAGAACCCCTGCTTGTAGCCAATACTATTGAGGAAGCAGTGCGTTTGATGAGATCTGAGACATCCGCCGGGACGATAAACATGAATACAAACGGAAGTCTTCCCGACGTGCTGGAAGGACTTGCCAGAGCCGGGTTGCAAAGCGTAAGGGTAAGCCTTAACAGCCTTCAGCCCTCCTATTACAATACTTACTACCGTCCAAAAGGATACAGCCTTGATGACGTGAAGAAGTTCATAACCAAGGCTAAAGTTCTTGGGCTTTTTGTATCCATCAATTATTTCATGTTACCCGGGGTTACTGACGATCCATCTGAGTTCAAAGCCCTTGAAAACTTCCTCCGCACGACTCAAATCGATCTTATTCAGATGAGAAACTTTAACATTGATCCGGAGTGGTACATACAATCTGTTGGTTTCAAGCCTTCGGGCAAACCCGTGGGTATAATAACCTGGATGGAACGTGTTCGAGAAATATCACCAACCATCAGATTCGGTTATTTCAACCCACACATCACCACCTAGAGACATTACGAGACATATAGAAACTAAAATTAAACATCCTTAGTCTCAATATGTTTCATTACGTCTCAGAATCCCACTACAAGCACATCCAGTACGCCTAGAAAAACAAAATTTTCCATCGGAACATTTCTTGCTTTCAACACAAAGTGAAATTGGTTACAATAAAGACGCATCATAAAGAGGAGGAAAAGCCATGAGATGGAGAGAAATGATTGAAAGAATGTTTGCTGCTGTCGCCTTTGCCGAACAAGGAAGGCAAAAAGAAGCGATGGAAATAGCTGGAATTCGTGAGGCCAGAAGAACTCTAAAACAGATAATTGAAGACTACGGTGCAGCCACAGCTTTTGCTGAGGCTCAGGAATTCGGTTACGCTTACGCTCTGGCGACCGATACCGTGGTCAAGCCAACTCAAAAACCGGATATTCTTTCTTTCCTCGAAACTATTGGACTCAAAGGTGCACCGGTTCGCTACGGTATTGCCCAAATTTAACCAATAAAAGGAGTAGAACATGGCGAAATTTAAAGTGTTACTTGTAGATGATGAAGAAGACTTTGTGAAGGCTCTGGCAGAAAGGCTTCAAATGAGAGACCTCGGCCCTGATGTGGCTCTTAGCGGTGAAGAGGCTTTGCAATCTATGGGCACAGAAATTCCCGATGTTATGGTGCTCGACCTCAGAATGCCTGGCATAGATGGGATGGAAGTTCTACGCCGAGTGAAAAAAGCCTACCCCGAAGTGCAGGTAATAATACTCACCGGACATGGTTCAGAAAAAGACGAAGAAGAGGCAAGACGGCTCGGAGCCTTCGAATATCTCCAAAAGCCTGTAAACATTGACCATCTTGTCAAGGTGCTTAAAGATGCTTACAAAGCCAAGCTAGAACGACACGGTGCTGCCATAGCCTTTGCAGAAGAAGGAATGTATTCAACAGCTAAAGACATTATGGATGAAGATAAGAAAAGGCATTAGAAGCGCTATCAGGATTGTAAACAGGCATCTTAGGTGACAGGCCTTTTATATAGTCAAAAACCTGCTTCACTACAGAAGCGGTGCCGCGAGTGAGATTGTAATGGCCGATCTCATCAACTCGAACGTAGCGGCAATCGATGAGATCTGATCCGGGTTTTGGGATGGAATGGTCGGCTGGAATACATAGAAAATCAACCAGAATGTAATGATAGGCTATGTTGCCGTTCTCGTCCTTAATAATGCGGTCGAGAACGGCAACAATATCTTTAACCACCACAGAAATACCGACTTCTTCAGATATTTCCCGCTTTAATGCTTCTTCCAGAGTTTCTCCAACCTTTACTGCTCCACCCGGAATTGACCATTTTCCTTTGCCAGGCTCTTTGCCTCTCAAGCCCAGAAGAACCCTGTCACCATCAAATATTATCCCTCCTACCCCAACCAAGGGGTTGGATGGGTAAATACGCGAGTCCTGATCACAAATCAGGGTTTGCATCTTCGACATGGATGGTATCCCTCCATAAAGGCATCCTCGCGAGTCTCGAATCGCACCTGGTTTGAAGGTGATATTTGCTTTCCGAAAGGACATCCCGGTCTATGAAAGACAAAACTTCTTTGATTCCCGACGTAATATCCCTCTCTATCGTATTTACATACCCCCCACATGCCTCTTTTGTTCTTTATCGCATCCCGCTGAGCCTTTAAAAACTGGCTGGCTCTGGAAAAACCCTTAGAATCCTGAAGTAAAAAGGCGTAGCCTTCTCTTATCAAAAGTTCATTAACCAGAGTCCCATCTTCCAAAAATACATAAGCTAGAACTCGGCCGTAATGGTCAAATTTTTCTCCGGTGTCTTCATATTGCAGCTTTACTTTTTTCCCAAGGACAAGAGCAGCATTTCTCGCTTTAGCCTCATCTCCAAAACAATCAGCAGGTGTATTATCGTGAGCAATTTCGGGAGCATCAATACCAAGATACCGAACAACAACGTGGTTTTCCAATTCAATGGTGTCTCCGTCCACAACTTTAACGACTTTGCCCGAAGACGGAAGCTCACTGGCCTGCAGGAACGCATCAGGAATGTGCCCTACCATCATCAAAACTGTCACTACCAACGTAACAATCAGTTTTAGGTTCACATTGCGCATAACTCTTTCCTCCTCTGAATTTTTCACATTAAACAGCTTTGAAGAAAAACCACCGCCTTCAAGGAAAATAATTTGACCTCCCTAATACTCTAAGTCTAAAAAGAAAGAGATCAACAGGGACGTTTTTCTTATACCTTCGAACAATGCAAAACAAACGAAAGGTGGAAAGGAGCTATGTTCGGACGATTGTTGCGTTTCTTTGCGAAAGATCTGGCGATGGATTTAGGAACAGCCAACACTCTTATTTACCTTCGGGGACACGGCATAGTGCTTAATGAACCGTCCGTAGTCGCTATTCGCCAGGATGACTACAAGGTGGTTGCCGTAGGACGGGCGGCGCGGGAAATGATGGGAAAGCATGGGCAGCGTATTGTGACCATAAGGCCCTTAAAGGATGGAGTCATCGCCGATTTTGAAGTTACCAGCATTATGATCAAAAGCTTTTTGAGCACGGTTCTTAAGCGGAAACATTTCATTAAGCCAAAACTTGTTATTGCAGTTCCCACAGGAATTACGTCTGTGGAAAAGCGAGCGGTAATCGAAGCGGCGGAGCAAGCTGGAGCCGGCAGTGTTATGCTTATAGAAGAACCTATGGCTGCCGCAATCGGTGCAGGACTACCGGTGGATCGTCCCGTAGGAAGTATGATAGTTGATATCGGTGGAGGAACCACAGAAGTTGCCATTATTTCTCTTTTTGCTATCGCCTATAGTGAGTCCGTAAGAGTTGCGGGAGATGAAGCAAATGAGGCCATCTTACGTTACATCCAGCGGAAGCATCAAATGATCATTAGCGAACTCCTTGCCGAACAGATAAAAATCCAGGTTGGGTCGGCTATACCTATGGGAGATCCAGTCAAAGTTCAGTTGACGGGAAAAGAAATCCTTACGGGCATTCCTAAAACTTTCTTTATTACCGACGAAGAAGTAAGAGAGGCTCTACAAGAGCCGATTAATATCATTGTAGAATCTGTCAAACGAGCTCTTGAAAAAACTCCTCCAGACCTTGCGGCGGATATTTATGAGCGAGGTATATGGCTTGCCGGAGGTGGTGCGCTGTTAAAAGGATTAGACCAGTTGATCCAGAGAGAAACAACTCTTGCCGTTCACGTAGCTGATGACCCTCTTACCGCTATCGTCAGAGGAGCGGGAGCTGTTATCGAGGACATGGAATACTACAAGCCTGTCTTTATCAGCTAGTTGTTAATATGGTCCTTATTTCTCGTCCTTTTTTTTGCCTGGGATAACTTTCCATCCTTTTTTACGTTCTTCTCTTGCCCAGGCTTCTATCCATTCATTCCAGGCTTCCTGGTAAGCTTTTACAGCTTCCAGGTAACGCCTTCTTTTTTCCTCTTGTTGCTTCTCCTCCGTCTTGATTTCTTCTCGCGCCTTTTTGAGTCTATGATAAGCAAGGAAAGAACCCCAGAATTTTTCATTGAGAGGCGATCCATAAATACGTTCGAGCTCCTCTCTGATATCGCTTGCCCCATGATCATCCAGGAATCTTTCAATGTCGAAAAGCTCTTTGTCGGCTATGTAATACTGAGACCCTTCCCACAATGCCACCTCATCCCTAAGCTTCTGAAACAGGTCTTGATTTAAAAAATGTTTATCTTTGCTCACAAGGCTATTGCTCCTATGTGTTCTATCTCATACAATAACTTTTCAACCAAAGAGAGACGGTGTGAACACTTTTAACCAAGGAGGTTGTTTATGTACGTCGGATGGCATATGGTGACAAATCTCATCACCATCTCCCCTGATACGCCTATTATGAAGGCGCGAGAAATCATGAACGAAAACAAGATATCCCATCTTCCCGTTACCGACCAGAACGGGCGACTGTTGGGACTCGTCACAGACAGAGATCTAAGAGAAGCATGGGCATCTCCTGCTACAACCCTCAGCGTTTACGAACTCACCTACATTTTACAAAAAATTACCGTAGAAAGCATTATGAAAAAAAAGCTCATTACCGTCACAGAAGACACCACTATCGAGCGAGCAGCATTCATAATGCATCAGGAGAAGATAGGATGTCTGCCGGTCGTGTCGGATGGAAACAAACTGGTTGGAATAATAACAACTTCCGATCTAATGTCGGTTCTTCTTGCTGCAATGGGAATGAGCGATGACAGTGGAAGGCTTACCATTCTTTCAGAAGAACGCATGGGCATCCTCAGCCACATTACATCTCTTCTCAAAGACAACGCTATAAACATCAAGAGTATCCTTATTCATCCTCTACCTCGATATGACAAGGTGTGGCAAATTCTTTTGAGATTCAAGCGAGAAGATCTTGAGAGAGCCGCCCAGGTTCTGGCAGAAGGCGGCTACAAAGTGCTGAAGGAATACGTCAAAGACGTCACCCCCTACCTTCCCTAAAACCAAAAAACGGGCGCACATTCCCGTGCGCCCTGCAACAAAAACCTCCTAATGGCTCTTTGCAAAAGACCTCATAAAATCAACAAGTGCTTCTACCGCTTCCATAGAGACGGCGTTATAGAGTGAGGCACGGCATCCACCCACAGACCTGTGACCCTTTAATCCTACAAGTCCCTTTTCTGCGGCTTTGGATAAAAACTCCTTTTCCAGATCTTCTGTAGCCAGTCTGAACGTAACGTTCATAAGAGATCGATCTTCAGGCACAGCAGTGCCCCGATAAATTTCATGCTCGTCTATACACTCATAAACCATCTTAGCCTTAAGCTCATTAATGGCAGCCATTTTTTCAATACCACCAATTTCTTCCTCAAGCCACTCCATAACAAGATCAACAACATAAATGGCAAAACATGGAGGCGTGTTGTAAAGAGAGTTTTTCTCGGCAAACGTTGTGTATTTCAGCATGGTAGGCAGATCGGCAGGAACACGCTCAAGCATATCTTTTCTTATAATCACAAGCGTTACACCAGCAGGTCCGGCGTTTTTTTGTGCTCCTGCGTAAATAAGCCCAAATGGATTAGGATCAAAGGGGCGACTGAAAATATCCGAAGACATATCCGCTACAAGCGGTAAGCCTTTACTGTCCGGAAAAGACTTCCATTGAGTGCCGCGAATGGTATTGTTTGAGGTAATGTGAAGGTAGGAAGCATCAAGGTTTATGTTGAAGTTCTTGGGAATGTATGAGTATTCCTTGTCCTTGGAACTCGCAATAACTCTTACCGGCTTTTTCTGAATCTCTGCTTCTTTTATTGCCTTAGACGCCCATGTTCCGGTGTCAATATAATCAAGAGGTTTTCCAGGAACTTCGAGATTCATCGGAACCATGCAAAACTGAAGACTTGCCCCTCCCTGGAGAAAAAGAACATAAAACCGATCGTCCAGCTTAAGAAGTCTCTTTATCCTGGCAATAGCATCATTAAGAACCGCCTCAAATTCTTTAGAACGATGGCTCATTTCCAAAATAGACATCCCTGTCCCACGAAAATTGAGCATTTCCTTTTGAACCCGTTCCAGCACAGGAAGAGGAAGAGCGGCAGGGCCAGGATTAAAATTGTAAACCCGTTTTTCCATTCTTAAGATCCTCCATCTGCTATAAAGTTGTTCCTCATTTACCACCGCATGCCAGGTCACTTTAATGGCTCGATTCCAACTCTGTCAATATTTTAGAATCAGCTCTTAAGGAACAAATCCATCCTATCTCCATTCCTAGATAAAAAATCTGGAGATCACTTAGGAAGTTATGCTAAAAGCAAAAGTGTTCTCCACCAAAACATCCATTTTCACAGGAGAGATTGTCCAATGAACAAAAGAAACATCCAGGCAGTGCCAGTAACAAGTAGGTCATCCATACCCAGCCGGGAAGAGTGTATCGCTCTCATGGCAAAACTTCGCATGCCAGAGCATATTATGCAACATAGCTTCAAAGTGTGTGATTTAGCTCTAGCGCTTGCCAGATTTTGCTTGACACGTTCCTACCCTATATCTCTCGAAAAGGTTGAAGCAGGTGCATTACTTCACGATATTGCAAAATCTAAGTGTCTGGAGGAAAATTGTCACCATGCTATAGTCGGCGCCGAAATTGTTAGACTCTACGGTTATCACGAAATAGCTCCGATAGTGGAACAGCATGTTAACATATCCAGGGCTGACATATTAGCATGTCCGAACGAATCGATCCTTGTAAATTACGCCGACAAAAGGGTTCTTCACACTTCGGTAGTATCTCTCGATGAGAGATTTAAAGATCTTATAAATCGCTATGGCAAAACTCCAGAACATAAAAAGTCTCTCAAGGAACGATGGAAGCTATACAAAGAACTGGAAGAAAGATTATGTCATATTCTTCAGCAGGACATTTCTGCATTGATTGTTTAGGAGGAGAAAACAATGCCAGAAAGAAAAATCCGAGTAGCCATCCTGGCGGGGGGAACATCGGCGGAAAGAGAGGTTTCTCTTTCCAGTGGTAATCAGGTAAAAAGGGCTCTTAATCCAGAAAAATATGAAGCCTTCATGTACGATCCAGCCACAGACCTTCTGAAACTTGCTCAGGACGCCAGAAACATTGATGTAGCCATTATCATGCTTCACGGTAGGGGCGGAGAAGACGGAACAATGCAGGGATTCCTGGAAATGCTCGGTATCCCCTATCAGGGAAGCCGAGTCCTGGGAAGTGCTATAGCTATGAATAAAATCGTTAGCAAGCGACTTTATATCCAGGCTGGGCTCCCGGTCGCTCCCTATATGGTTTGTCATAAAGGTTCCATTCCCGATGAAGCAAGCATACGAGAACATATAGGCTTTCCTCTTGTGGTCAAACCAGAACAGGAAGGTTCAAGCATAGGAGTAACCATTGTTAGAGACTTCAAGGAACTGAAAGAAGCTCTGGAGAAAGCCTGGGGTTACGACAAAAGATGTTTGATCGAAAAATACCTTGCCGGTAGAGAAATTACCGTTGGAGTCCTTGGCAATTCTCCACCTAAAGCTTTACCTCCCGTGGAAATTCGCCCGACATCTGGGTTTGAATTCTTCGACTACAAAGCCAAGTATCAACCTGGCGCTACGGAAGAAATATGCCCAGCCCCACTTTCTGAAGAACTCACTGCGAAATGCCAGGAATATGCCATAAGAGCACATGAGGCGCTTTATTGCGAAGATTACAGCAGAACCGATATGATTCTCCACGATGGAGAGTTTTACATCCTTGAAACCAACACAATCCCCGGGATGACGGCAACAAGCCTTTTTCCTCAGGCAGCTCAAGCTGCAGGAATTTCTTTTTCTGAACTACTTGATAAATTGATCGAACTCGCTATGGAGAAGAAAAAATAAATCTACCCCTTGGTGAATCTTCCTCTAGGGGCTCCCACAGCCGAGAAGGCGGAATTAAAATTTCTGTAAAGGCTGTGATAGTCTGCGATTCGGTGCCATTTCTTGATGTAACCTGGAGGAAGTTCATCAATAACCTCAATGCCTTCCCATTGCCCAGGATTTGGATAAGCGTAGTAGGGATATTCTTTAGGGACACCTCGAATATATACAACCTGCGGAATTACCCATTGATGACGAGCAAGGTAAAGCCTATGCATGCCGTCATTTATTAGAATTACAACAGAACCATTCGCTTCTATTGATTCCTCTACTACAGGTGGAAGAAGAGTTATCGGCTGGTCTTTTCCTTCAATCCATAATTCCAGAAAACCGTTAAGCCTAAACATATCATAACCCTGCTCTTTCAAAGCCCACTGTAAGTTTCGGACTTTTTCAAGTTCCTGGATAAGCACGTAACGTTGGGTAGGATATAGCCAATCGGTGGAAATTCTCTCTAACGTTATGGTGCAGTTTTTATATATAAGGACTTCCGGTTTTTTTAACAACCTGACTTCCCTGAGCCTTGAAATTAGTTCATCTTCGGAATGATGCACAATTTCTTTAATTCGCATTCCATTACCTCAGAATCAAGGAAAATCCAGCCAGTTAGAGCTAATTCTCTCTTTTCCCCATGAAAAACGTTTAATCATCCTTATAAAAAGCAAAACCCGCTTGTTGCGGGCTTTGCTTCATGGGGAGTTGCCTTGTGAGCTATCCCGTTCTGCAAACGATAGTCTGTATGAATCTGAACGTGATGTTGTGTGGTGGCGAGGCCCAGAATCGAACTGGGGACACGAGGATTTTCAGTCCACTGCTCTACCGTCTGAGCTACCTCGCCACACGGCGAAATCTAATTAGCTAAAACCGTCGCAATTGTCAAGAAGATATTGAGGAATTGTCCTTAGATTCCTCGCTGCTTTTCCCTTCTGTTCCTCCCTCACCTTTTTCGATGTGTTCTCTATACCAGACTGAATGGTGCTTTTTAATCCAGGCCTTGCTAACCTTTCCATCCACCAGAATTCGCCATGTTCCAGGATTAGCAATGGTGCCGAGATAGGCATGAGCAATAACACTGGCAAAAAATACAACCGCAAAGAACCCGTGAATTGTTGACAAAAGACAACTCAAACTAAGCGGAAGGCTTGATTTGAAAATAAGAGGAATCCCTGTAACAACCATGATGGCGCTCAACACAGTCGTAAACCAGAAGAATATCTTTTGTCCAGCATTCATCCTTCCGGCCGGAACTTCTACTTCTTTACCGCCAACATACCCACCCTTCTTCGCGAGCCATTCCTTGTCATAAGGAGCAAAACGAGCATACGGAGCCCAGAGCTTCAGGCTCATGACAGAGGCAACTGCAAACACAATACCTGCTACCCAATGCACAACTACAGCAGTTTTGGGAGTTCCAAAGGACATTTTAAGAAGAGTGACATTGTTGTAGAAAAAGATGTAGCCTGTAAAAGCTAAAATCAAGAAAGATACAAGTCTGAACAGGTGAACCCATCTTTCAGTGAGAGAAAACCACTCTATCGTGGCTGGAGCATCGTAAAAGTCTGCAACTTTTGGTCCCTGCCCCGTGTAGTGCAGAACCAGTGCAAAAACAAGTAGCAGAATAACAATGCTCACATAAGGAGTAAGATACAACTGATGAAACTGATTCAAAGCAAAAACCCAGGGGGAACATCCTATAAGTCTTCCAGAGCTTATCGTTACAGGTTTGCCATCCGGACCAAAAAGATCTACTACAACCTGCCCCTTGAACACATGAGATTCACTCGAATGACAATCGGCACAACCTTTAGCACCCAGAGCAAGGCCGGCAGGAGCAACATTATGGTTAATATTAAACCCTTCAGCATGAGCTGCCCACGTATGATCTTCTTCAACCACAACTTCACCACCTTCATTCAGGTAGTAAATTTTTCCTCCTTTATGATAATTAGGCTTAACTTGATGGAAACGAGCATTATCTTTTAAGGTTTCAGAAAGAGCGCTCAACATAAGTTTGATCTGTTCTGGCGTATGCAATTCAGGTCGGTTAGGATCAGATGGCTTTAAAACATCTTTGATTTTTTCATAAGCCTTTTTGATTTCCCGAGCGAAAAGAGGATAATAAATTCCATCACTATCAAGATTTGTGTAAAAAACTCCTAAGAGAGGATTAACAGGTGCCAGCAAGCCGTTTTTTATTCTCCCGTATCGAGGATGCCAGTCAAAGTATTCTCCAATGGTTTTTGGAGAATTAGCAGGATCTTTTAAGTTTAACTTAGGATAGTTAACCATCTGACCTGTGGTTACGTCAAAACCTTCTCCAGCCGCAATATGAAGAACCGGAATATGGCAAAACTCACAGGAAAGTTTTTCCAAATGATTCGGTCGCACAGAAAGATGAAGTGGTCGTGGAGCTCCCATATAACCCTTTTGATGACACTCCCTGCAGGTCATGATCGTATTATCAAGATCATCTCTAACAGTGGACACATTCTCGTTACCCTTTGCGAACTGGTGATTTATCTTCTTAACCCCTTTCTTGGGATCGTCTATTGCAGGGTGACAGTCAGCACACTGCAATCCTCGAGCATTATGAACATCATGATTTCTTCTATCGTTCCAGGAAAAGCCTCTCTTTTTAGCATCGGAAATACCATGGCAAAAATTGCAATTTTCCGAAGGAGGCGGATATGTAATGGAAAGGACTATTTGTCCATCTTCATTAAAAAGGCGCTTGTTGTAAGTAACCGTCGGAGACTGCCCTTCCCTTACAAATCCCTTTACCTGACCAATACCAGATGCTGCGGTTGATGCCCATTTGTAATTCCACATCTTAAGTTGTTTATTGCGCTCTTGAAAACTGTATCCCGGAAGATGACACAAGAGGCAGTCGGCTTCCACAACACCAGATTTATCCCATTTGCTTTTGTAGTAATCCCCATCGAGAGTGTTAGCCAGTTCAGGTTCACTTTTAAGCCGCTTATCATATCGCTTGCCATCTCTGTCAAACTCCAGTCCTCCCCCTCCTGGATGACAGCCTCCACAACTCGGTTGTCCTATTTGTTTTGGATCTGTGGGCCCTACGCTTACCCACTCAAAAGTTGTCAAATCAATTTCATCTGGGGTTTTATTATGCTTTTTCGCCAACTGGCGGAAAGAGGGCGGTCAGAACTTGCCCATCATGCCATCGGAAAGAACCCATGGCTTTTTAGGATCAAAATTATCTTTAATACGATCCCAGCCCTGTTGAAAATGATAGCCCTTTACTATTTCATCATAATTGTGGCAAGCTCCGCAGGTTTGACGAGAGCTGTAAGGTTGGTCTGCATTTTCGCCAGTAAGAGGATTAATAATTTGCCCATCTTCTGTCTTAAGAAAAAAAGGTGTGTGAATCCAGGTTCTTGCATAAAGTCCTGTGGCCATAGCAACCAAAAGCCAAAAGAGTTTCATGGCGAACAGATACCTTAGTTTAACCATCTTACCCCCTCCTGTTTATGAACAACTTAAACACAAATCCAGCCACTCAACGATGACCTTTATTTACCAAAAAGTTGCCCTAAGTCAACAAAGCAAAATAATTTTGCAGTTTTTATGCCACCACCCTCTAGCTTTTTAAAAATCTATGATTATTTTCTAAGCTAGCCCGAGACAACAAAAAGGGCAATGGGGCGTTGCCCAGAAAATCCTAAAGGAGAAAAGATAAAAGGAGGTAGATAATAATGGGAAAGGCAGTAGGTATTGATTTGGGAACTACTAACTCTGTCATTGCCGTGTGGGAAAACGGCAAAGCTACGGTAATACCTAATGCTGAGGGTTCCAGAACAACCCCATCAGTGGTGGCTTTTACCGAAGATGGGCAGAGGCTTGTCGGGCAAATTGCCAAGCGACAGGCTATTCTTAACCCTGAAGCCACTATATATTCAGCAAAGCGCTTCATCGGAAGGCGCTGGGACGAGGTGGAAGAAGAAGCCAAGATGGTCCCCTACAAAGTCGTAAAGGGACCAAATGATGCCGTCAGGTTCGATATCCGAGGTAAACTCATAGCTCCAGAGGAAGTTTCTGCTCAGGTTCTTAGAAAACTGGTTGAAGACGCTTCGAAGTTCCTTGGCGAAAAAATAACTGAAGCGGTCATCACTGTGCCCGCTTACTTCAATGACGCTCAGCGTCAAGCCACTAAAAACGCTGGAGAAATTGCTGGGCTCAAGGTTCTGAGAATAATCAACGAGCCTACGGCTGCAGCGCTAGCCTACGGTCTCGAAAAGAAAAAGAACGAGACAGTGCTGGTCTTCGACCTTGGTGGTGGAACCTTCGATGTATCTATACTCGACGTGGGTGACGGTGTATGCGAAGTGCGTGCAACGGCTGGAGATACCCATCTTGGCGGCGACGACTTCGACAAACGTATCGTTGACTGGTTGGCTGACGAGTTTAAAAAAGACACAGGAATTGATCTAAGAAACGACCATCAGGCCCTTCAGAGGTTGTACGAAGCGGCGGAAAAGGCAAAGTGTGAGCTGTCCACGGTAATGGAAACGGAAATCAACCTCCCCTTCATTACCGCTGACGCAACGGGACCTAAGCATCTCGTTAAGAAGATCACCAGAGCCAAATTCGAATCGCTTGTTGCAGATCTTATCGAGCGTTGTATGGGACCGGTCAAACAAGCTCTTGCCGATGCTAAACTCACTGAAAAGGATATAGACGAGGTTATCCTCGTGGGCGGTTCCACTCGTATCCCGGCGGTTCAAGCTCTGGTAAAACGCCTTACCGGTGGTAAAGAACCGAATATGAGTGTGAACCCTGACGAAGTTGTTGCGGTTGGAGCGGCTATTCAGGCGGCAATCATCAAAGGCGAAGTAAGAGACGTTGTGCTACTCGACGTAACTCCACTCTCCCTGGGTATAGAAACCCTTGGTGGAGTTATGACAAAACTTATCGAGCGGAACACAACCATTCCGTGCAGACGCGAAGAAATCTTTACAACCGCTGAGGATAACCAGACAGCCGTTGATATAGTTGTGCTCCAGGGTGAACGCCAGATGGCAAAAGACAACCGCGTGCTCGGTAGATTCCGCCTTGAAGGCATTCCACCTGCACCAAGAGGTGTGCCTCAAATTAAGGTCACCTTCGATATTGATGCGAACGGTATACTCAAAGTGACGGCTCGAGACATGGCAACCGGTAAAGAGCAAACCGTGACTATTACCGAGTCCACTAACCTCGATAAGAGCGAAATCGAGCGCATGCTCCGAGAGGCTGAACAATACGCTGAAGAAGACAGAAAGCGTAAAGAAAGAGTCGAGGCTAAAAACCAGACCGATAGCTTGGTCTATCAACTTGAGAAGACTCTCAGGGATCTCGGAGATAAAGTGCCGCTTCATGAAAAGAGCCGTTGCGAGAAGCTCATCGAAGATGCCAAGGCGGCTCTCAACGACGAGAGCACCACTACCGAGCGGTTCAAGCAGTTGAATAGCGACATCCAGCAGGCTCTCCATATGATAGCGGCAGCGGCATATCATCAGAGCACCTCTCAGCAGTACAGTGGTGGAGCTGGCAGAGCCGAAGCTGAAGGGCGCAAAGCTTCCGGAAGCGATGATGTAATAGATGCTGAGTTCAGAGAAAGATAACTCTTGCATCTTTAACATCCAGGGCGGGAGAAGCGGCTTCTTCAATAAGCCGCTTCTTCCATAAATCCTATTCCCGGAGTAACCAGCAATGGCGGTGAAATATAAAGACTATTACGAAATTCTTGGAGTGCCCCGCACGGCTACTCAAGAAGAGATCCAGCGAGCATACCGGAAGCTTGCGCGAAAATATCACCCGGACGTCAACAAAGAACCTGGGGCAGAAGAGAAGTTCAAAGAGATTAACGAAGCCTACGAGGTGCTCAAGGATCCGGAAAAACGCAGGCGGTATGACCAGCTCGGAGCTCACTGGAAAGCAGGACAGGATTTTACTCCGCCACCAGGTTGGGAAGTGCACTTCGATTTCGGACCAGGAGCGGGCAAAGCCTTCGAGGATATCATATTCGGTTTTGGAGGAAGAGGCTCCTCAGGATTTAGTGATTTCTTTGAAATGCTCTTTGGCGGGATGAGAAGAGGCCAGGCTGGAGCTGAAGCCTCCGGATTTACCAGAGTCCGTGATGGCGCAGACCAGGAAGCAACTATTCGTATCTCTCTGGAAGATGCCTATCACGGCGCTCAGAAGATAATCACTTTGCCAAACAGCAACAAAACCTACGAGGTGAAAATTCCGGCTGGTATCTTGCCCGGACAAAAAATCCGTCTTGCCGGGCAGGGAGAACCTGGAATTGGAGGAGGACGAAGCGGTGATCTCTACCTGAAGGTAGAAATTGAGCCTCATCCTGTATATCGGCTAGAAGGACGCGACTTGTACATGAATCTTCCAATTACTCCATGGGAAGCGGCTCTTGGTGGAGACGTAACAGTCGATACTATTGCAGGATCTGTAACAATTCGCATTCCTCCTGGAACTCAAAGTGGCCAAAAACTTAGACTCAGAGGCAAAGGAATGCCAAATCCCAAGGGTGCTCCGGGCGATCTATATGCTGTTGTCCAAATTATGGTGCCGAAGCATCTTACTGCTAAGGAGCGAGAACTGTTTGAAAAGTTGCGAGATATATCAACTTTCAACCCTCGTTAAACTCAATGTGATAAACCCTAACGCATCGGCACCCTGGATTTTTAAAGCCCCGGCATGGGAGGTAATGTGATATGACCCTGTATCTTGTAAAGTGTGTAACATCGGGTCCCTATTTGAAGATTGAAGATGTAGCTGCACGGTGCGATCTGCACCCGGAGCTTATTGAAAAATTCGTTTGCTTAGGACTTATAGACCCTGTAGGTCGAGATCCCGCTGATGAAACATGGATATTTGATGAGTCGGTCGTGCCGATAGTGAAAAAAATCGTTCGCTTAAGAAACGAACTGGGCATTAATTATGCTGGAATTGGTGTTGTTCTTGATCTCCTTAGCCGATTGGAAGCTCTTGAAGAACGAGTAAGAATCCTGGAAGAACGGATTGCTCGACTGATCAACGAACTTGGATCGGTGTTATAACCATTCCTAAAGGGTTCTTTTTAATAATCAAAAAACCACAATACTCAAAAGCACGATTTTAACTTGGAAAGGGGATTTTCATCACAAGGCAAATCTCACTTTAAAAATTGCAGAAAAATTAAGCTATAAGGAGGACTTTTGCAATGGATATCAACAAGTTCACGATAAAATCTCAGGAAGCCATACAGCAGGCACAGACTAAAGCCATCCGCTACGGGCATCAGGAAGTGGATGCCGAACATCTGTTCCTGGCTCTGCTTGAGCAGACGGATGGTCTTGTGCCACGATTTATGCAAATTATGGGCGTTCCCATTGAATCTTTAAAAGCCCGCGTAGAAAAGGAGCTGGAAAAGAGACCACGAATAAGCGGTCCTGGAATTGAACCGGGAAAGGTCTATCTAACTCATAGGCTGGGAAAACTGCTCGTAAAAGCCGAAGAAGAAGCCAAGCGACTGAAAGATGAATACATCTCGGTAGAACACATCCTAATGGCTTTTGCAGATGAAGGCACCACTACACCTTTAGGTCGCATCCTGCAAGAGTTTGGTATTACTAAAGATGCGATCCTCAAGGCTCTTACTGCCGTGAGAGGTCATCAGAGGGTAACGAGTGCAACGCCGGAAGTGACCTACGAAGCTCTTCAGAAATACGGCCGCGATCTCGTCCAGGAAGCTCGAAGTGGTAAGCTCGACCCCGTAATCGGGCGTGACGCTGAAATACGACGTGTCATCCGTATCCTGTCTCGAAAGACAAAAAACAATCCTGTGCTTATAGGCGAACCAGGGGTTGGTAAGACGGCAATCGTGGAGGGACTTGCTCATCGAATTGTTCGAGGCGATGTTCCCGAAGGACTAAAAGATAAAACAATCTTTGCTCTTGATATGGGCGCTTTGATCGCAGGCGCCAAGTATCGAGGAGAATTCGAAGAAAGATTAAAGGCTGTTTTGCAGGAAATAAAGCAGTCTGAGGGCAGGATTATTCTCTTTATAGACGAAGTGCACACCATTGTTGGGGCCGGAAAAGCCGAAGGTGCTATAGACGCTGGTAACATGCTCAAACCCATGCTCGCTAGAGGAGAACTCCACTGCATCGGTGCAACTACTCTCGACGAATATCGAAAATACATCGAAAAAGATCCTGCTCTGGAACGAAGATTCCAACCGGTTATTGTTGAAGAACCTTCTGTTGAGGATACTATTTCAATCCTCCGGGGACTTAAGGAACGGTATGAAGTGCATCACGGTGTCAAAATCCATGATAGTGCTCTTGTGGCTGCTGCGGTGCTTTCTCACAGGTACATCACAGACCGCTTTTTGCCTGACAAAGCGATTGACCTTGTGGACGAAGCCTGCGCTATGATTCGCACAGAGATAGACTCAATGCCCTCTGAACTTGACGAAGTCATGCGGCGTATCATGCAGCTTGAAATTGAAGAAACGGCTTTAAAGAAGGAATCCGATCGAGCGAGCAGGGAACGACTCGAACACGTTCAAAAGGAACTTGCCGAACTGCGAGCTAAAGCTGACGTGATGAAGGCTCAATGGGAAGCAGAAAAAAACGCCATCAAGGAAGTGCAGGCGCTACGAGAAGAAATCGAGAAAGTCAATCGAGAAATAGAAATTGCCGAGCGGCAGTATGATCTAAACAAAGTTGCAGAACTGCGGCATGGGCGATTGCCCGAATTAAAGGCTAAACTAGCTCAGAAAGAAGAAGAATTAGCCCAGATTCAGAAAGGCAAACGGCTACTGCGGGAAGAAGTAACTGAAGAAGAAATTGCCGAGATTGTATCCAGATGGACTGGTATTCCCGTATCAAAGCTGATGGAGACTGAACGAGACAAGTTGCTAAAACTCGAAGAAGTGCTCCATAGACGGGTAGTCGGTCAGGATGAAGCTGTAAAATTGGTTGCCGATGCTGTACTCCGAGCCCGTTCTGGTATAAAAGATCCTCGAAGACCCATCGGATCATTCATCTTCCTTGGACCCACCGGTGTTGGTAAAACCGAACTTGCTAAAACTCTGGCGGAAGCTCTGTTCGATACAGAAGAAAACATGATTCGCATCGATATGAGTGAATACATGGAAAAGCACACAGTATCACGGCTCATTGGAGCTCCCCCAGGGTATGTTGGATATGAAGAAGGTGGTCAGTTAACCGAAGCTGTAAGAAGGAAACCTTACTCGGTTATTCTCTTCGACGAAATAGAAAAGGCTCATCCTGACGTCTTCAACTTGCTTCTCCAGATTCTGGATGATGGACGACTTACAGACGGACACGGACGAACGGTGGATTTCAAAAACACCATTATCATCATGACCAGCAACATCGGTTCTCATTACCTAACTGAAGGAGTAACGGAAAACGGTGAAATTCCAGAATCAACCAGAAATGCTGTGATGGCAGAGCTGAGGCGCTACTTCAGACCCGAGTTTCTTAACCGTGTGGACGATGTAATCCTGTTCAAGCCTCTTAAACTTGAGGAAATCAAGCGAATAGTCGATCTAATGATAGAAGATGTTGCAAAACGATTGAAAGACAGGCATATTAAACTTGTGCTTTCCGAAGAAGCTCGGGAGTTTATTGCTCGATCCGGTTATGATCCGGTTTATGGAGCAAGACCTTTGAGACGATACATTCAGCGACATCTTGAAACCATGCTTGCCAGGGCAATAATCGCCGGGGATATTAAAGAGGGGGCTATTGTTCACGTTAGAGTAGAAAACGGTTCTTTGGCGGTTGTGCCGGAATATCCCGAGTCAGAATCCGAAGTCCTTGAAGCTAAGGCTCTATAAAATATTCCCTGCCCGTCGTTGGTAATACCACCGGGCAGGGAAATTCTAAAGCTAGATAGTTTTAGGGATGGGGAGAACAATTGAACCTGGAACAATGTTTGGAGAGAATCGAAGAAGATGGCTTTCCGATCTTCAGGAGAACGCTGGAAGTTATAGTTTCTCTTGAAAGCTCAAGTGAGCCCATCCCAAAGCTCGCGGAAAAAATTTTAGGCGATCCTGGTATATCAATAAAACTAATCCAGATAGCAAACAGTCCCTTTTTTAATCCAGGCGGTGATCGTGTAAAAACGGTCACTCGAGCCATTATGCTTCTAGGATTGCAAAACGTTAAAGGTATAGCTCTGAGCCTGGCATTACTGGAAGATCTTATAAAAAAAGGAAGGAGAAAAAAGATAGTCGAACTGTTTGCTTTGGGGCTTGCCAGAGCGGTTACGGCCAGAAATCTGGGCATTGCTACTCGGTGTTCTTCTCCTGAGGAGATATATATCTCCGGTCTTTTGTACGACATAGGAGACATCGCTCTGGAGCTCGTTATTGACCCCAAAAAGCTTGAAGCAATTGAAGAAAAGGCAAAACAAAACGGAGAGACTTTAGAAATCGCTCAAAAAAACGAACTGGGGTTTTCCGCAAAGGATCTTTCAAGAGAAATTAATACAAGATGGAAACTCTCTGATATTCTTGAAAGAGTTTTCCTAGGAGATTACTCTACTCTAGAGGCTTTATGTCTTAAAACTGCAAACGAGTTAGCCAAAAAATCCATTCTTAAAAGTTTAAACACCAAATCTGAAAATGATATAAGTAGCGTACCAGAAATTCATGAAGAGATTGCCCAAATCGGAAAAATACTGAAGTTAAAAAATACCGAGGTAGGTGAAATTCTAGAAGAAAGCTTTAAAGAAGCTCGGTATTTCTTAAAAGACGTTCTTCATATTCCTATCCCATACGAAGAACTGGAATCCACCATGGAAGCTGGGGATAAAAGTCCTTCCGAGGTCGAACCAGAAGAGAAAGAAACTACACAAGAACCAGAAAAGGATGAAGTAGATTTCAACACGTTCGTGAATCTTTCCTACGACATGGTATCACTCATTCACAGTGGATTTAAGGACATAAATGCCTTCTTCTCACTTGCCATGGAGTTAATATACAACGGCTTGAACATGGACGTTGTGCTACTCCTTCTAATGAATCCAGACAGAGAATCTCTTTTCGTAAAATATAGCCTTATCCGTCCTGGAGTAAGAGGTCTTCTTATGCCAGAAAAGATCACCATAAACGGCCTAAAATCTCATATTTTTTCACACTTAATAAATACGAAAGCTACCGATCCGCTCTGGATTAATGAAACTTCGCCAGAGGATATGGTTGAATTAATCAAACACCCACTTGTGTCATCTTTTATAACTATCCCCTGCTGTATCTCTCCCATTAGCATAAAGCAACACATTATAGGTTTCATCTACGGTGACAGGAGAAATAATCCGCACAACATGACAGAAAAACATTTCACGGGTTTTGGAATAGTGTCGAGGCTTACCAGTATTGGATTGACAATGTTTGCACCTAAGAAAGGAGATTGAACATGTCTATTCTTTTCCAACAGGCTCACATTGGTTCTATGGTGCTGAAAAACCGTTTTGTCCGTTCTGCAACATGGGAAGGGCTTGCGGCTGAAGACGGAAGTGTAACCGAAAAGCTTACAAACAAAATGGTCGAATTAGCTAAAGGTGGGGTGGGACTTATCATAACAGGTCATGCCTTCGTATCGGAAGAAGGAAAGGCAGGCCCATGGCAACTTGGTGTACATCACGACGGGTTAGTGGACGGCTTAAAGAAAATGGCAACGGCTGTCCATAACGAAGGAGCAAAAATCGTTCTTCAACTTGCTCATGCCGGCGCCTTTGCTGTTGGAAACCCGGAAAAACCGGACTTAATACCGATTGCTCCAAGTGCTTTCAAAAATTCAAAAGAAATGTCCCAGGAAGATATTATTCGAGTTGTAAACTGCTTTGCCGAAGCTGCAAAAAGAGCCCAGGATGCGGGTTTCGACGGCGTTCAAATCCACGCCGCCCACGGATATCTCTTAAGCCAGTTTCTCTCTCCCTATTTTAATAAACGATCGGATAACTATGGGGGAAGTGTCGAAAAAAGAGCTAAGATTGTGGTCGATATTCTGAGAGCCATACGGGAAAAAGTGGGAAATACCTTTCCTGTGCTTATTAAGATGAATTCTGAAGATTTTCTGGAAGGTGGTCTTTCTGTGGAGGATATGCTTGAAACAGCCCGTATTCTGGAACATGAGGGACTTGATGCAATTGAACTAAGCGGTGGAACCATCATTTCAAACAAACTTATTCCGGTAAGACTTCACAAACATGGCGAAAACGAACCATACTATCTTGAAGCATCCAAAAGGCTAAAAGCAACTGTGAATATTCCTGTAATACTGGTCGGAGGAATACGTTCTCACGAAACATCAGAGAAAATCGTTCTCGATGGAATAGCCGATTTCATTGCGATGAGCCGTCCATTCATTCGTGAACCCTTCCTTATAAATAGATGGCAAAGTGGAGATACTCGACCAGCTTTATGTGTATCCGACAATCTTTGTTTTGGTCCTGCCATGAAAGGAGAAGGTATATACTGCGTGAGAGAGAAAAAGGAGCATGAAAAGAAGGCTTAAGGCTTATGGGCTTCTACCAGACAATCCATTTTTGGACCGGATCTTACAAGACGTGCATTTTCAAAACCAGCTTCTTTCAGAAATTCGGAAAGCTCTGAAAAAGTGTAGGTATCTCCCCCAGGTGTTACCACAAGCATATTGAGAGCAAAAAGAGTTCCGGCAGGAGGCCAGGTTCTATCCTCGCTCATAACATGGTCCCGAATCAAAATCCTGCCTCCTGGCTCCAAGGCTCGATAGACTTTCTTAAAAAGCTCAATATTTTCTTCAGCACTGTTCTGATGGATTATGGCTGATAAAAGTGCCAGATCGCATCCTGTGGGTAATTCGTCCTTATAAAAATCTCCAGCCACAAAGGAAACCCGGTTAGAAAACCCCTCTTTCTTAATCCTTTCTTCGGCAAAAGGAATAACATCAGGCAAATCAAACAGAACGGCTTTCATATTGGGATAGGCAGAAAGAAAAGCCACGGTATAAGTGCCAGAAGCACACCCAATATCAAGTAACTTTTTTGCCCAGGATGCATCGTAACCGGCTACAATGCTCCTGGCCAGCGATCTAGCAACCACATGCATGGCCTGAATGAAGGCTCGCTTGGATTCCTCCGAACTCATCACACTTTCACGATGCGGATTAAATCCATGCCGAACTGCATCTGTAAGGTGGGACCAATTTTTCCACAAAAGACACTGATGTTGAACCATTGGAAGTATGGAATAAGGGTGAGTCGATGTAAGGAATGATCCCTTTTCGGTAAGCCTGTACCTACCCTCGGACGTCTTATCGAGAAACTCCAGAGCCACGAGACAATCCAGAAGGCGGGTCACGGCTCTAAGATCCACCTGAAGTTCCCTAGAAAAATCTTCAGCCAAAGGATCTGACGGCATCTGCTCGATAAAATCAAAGATTCCTAGTTCCACCGCCGTAAACACTACTCGGTTTTCCATAAAATGCCGTAGTCCATCAAGAACTTGCAAAGCCTTGCTTTCTTCCTGATCTAGCATACCAATTTCCCCTATTTTAAAAATAGCCGCTGATACCAGTGCAAATTAAGAACTCTCTTTGACCATCAGTGCATTCATACCATAAAGCGAAAAGTTGGTTATATGCTCAACGAGTAACTTTTTCATCGTCGCATCAAAGGGACGCTCCATGATTTTTGGAAGAACGTGGCGAGAGTGGATGAAATGGATAATCTGCGCAAAGATACTGAAAAGGGAAAGCACCACATTATCGTGGGACACACGGGGATCTATGAAAGGACGAATCAATTCCTCAAGTTTTGAAAAAAATGGCTTCATCACTTCATGAAACACAAGATCAAGCGCCTCGGTAGGTTTTTGGAGTTCTCGAGCGATAAGCTGAAGGTGAACCTGAATATTTTCGGCGTCCATTTTCCGCTCAAGATAAATTTCTGTAAGAATATGGATAATTTCTTCGAGCGACTGGGGTTTTTGCTTTTCAATTACCCCAAAGAAAGCTCTGTGCAGTTCTAGCGCTCGCTGAACCCATCGACTTCTGAAAACCTCCAGATATAGCTTTTTCTTGCTTCCAAAGTAGTAATAAACCAGCGAAAGATTACACCGAGCCTTGGATGTGACTTCACGAATTGTGACAGCATCATAACCCTTAGCTGCAAAAAGCTTTTCAGCGGCGATCAAAATTCTTTCTCTGGTAATATTTTCCATTGATAGTCCCATCCTTTTTCGGAAAGATTACTTAATCAATCAGTCGATCAAATTGATGCTAGAAACTCTCTTTTTGTCAAGCACAGAATTTAATTATCAATCATCCGATGAAACTTGAGTCTGGATTTTGATGCCATACTTTTCTATACGAGTAACAAGAGTTGGACGGGACAGTCCGAGAAGTTTTGCGGCATGAGTTCGATTACCGCCGGCTATTTCCAACCCCTGCCGAATAATTTCCGCTTCTACTTCAGCAATAAGATCGTCAAAGACATGATCGCTTTTTCTGGAAAGGAGTTCATGGCGCACCCACTGACTCAGAAGATCCTTTATCTGACGAACTTCTTCCCTACCCCTTCCTGGGCTATGTCCCACCGCATCTGCAATTTCTTCCCGAGTAATGGGCATACCTCGGTTAAATATGAGCACCTTTCTTATCGTGTTTGCTAGCTCTCTTACGTTGCCCGGCCAGTCAAGAGTTTCCATAAAAGCCTTCGCATCAGGTGTTATTCCAGGGTTAGGGATGCCCATTTCCGCCGAGTACTTAGCAATAAAGTAATCAACCAGGAGACCGATGTCCTCACGACGTTCTCTAAGTGGTGGCAGTTCAAGCATAACCACCTTAAGACGATAATAAAGATCCGAGCGGAAACGGCCTTCTGCCACAGCCGATTCCAGATCACGGTTCGTGGCCGCTACAATCCTAACGTCCACAGGAATAGGATTTTTACCTCCAAGTCTTTCTATGCTTTTCTCCTGCAGAAGTCGAAGAAGCTTTGCTTGAATAGAAAGGGGCATATCTCCGATTTCGTCCAGGAAAATCGTCCCACCGTGAGCCTGCTCGATTTTTCCTATACGACGATTATGAGCGCCTGTGAAAGCCCCCTTTTCGTAGCCAAAAAGCTCGCTTTCAAGAAGTGTTTCCGGTATGGCAACGCAGTTTATAACAAGGAAGGGCTTGTCAGCTCTAGCGCTGTGCTGATAGATGGCTCTAGCAACCAATTCTTTTCCCGTGCCTGACTCTCCACGAATAAGCACCGTAACATCTGTGGGGGCTACTCTCCCAATAGCTTTGAAAATTTCCTGCATAGCCTGGCTTCGTCCTATAAGAGCATCGGAAGAATAGTCCTTACCAGGCTCGGCATCTACCGCCACCTTAGACCGCATGAATTTCCCAGCCTTAATGGCCTGTTCGATCATCTTAAGCATTTCAGGAATATCAAAAGGCTTAAGAATATAGTCGAAGGCTCCACGCTTGGTCGCTTCAATAGCCGTTTCGGTTGTGCCGTATGCTGTCATAATAATCACGGGGAGTTTTGGCTCGATTTTTTTTATTTCCTCGAATCCTTCAAGGCCGTTCATTCCGGGAAGTCTAACATCCATGATCACAAGATCAGGAACGTTCTGGCGAACAATCTCTATGGCCGCTTCGGCTGTGGGAGCAGTCTTAACCACATAGCCTTGAGACGAAAGAATACGCTCAAAGCTTTTGCGAAGTTGAGGATCATCGTCCACTACCAGGATCTCAGCCACTTTTCACTCTCCTTACATGGCAAAGCAATTATGAAGGTAGCACCCTGTCCTTCTTGAGACTTGCAGTGAATCCATCCACCGTGATCTTCAACGATACGCTTTGCAATACTAAGCCCAAGACCAGAGCCATCCTCCTTGGTGGTAAAAAAAGGCTCAAATATCTTATCGGCAATTTCTGGTGGGATGCCAGGTCCTGTATCTTTTACCTTTATTATCACAACTCTGCCTTCTGGCTCCATCACCCCTTCGGTCTCTTCAATCTCTATCTTTCCCCCTTCTCCCATCGCTTCACAGGCGTTGAGAATCAGGTTGACCAGAACTTCCTTAAGCTGATCGGGATCTGCCTGTATGTTGGGAAGTCTTCCGTCCCGTTTGACCACGATGCTAACGTTATAAGATTCAAGCCTATGTCGAAGAAGCTGAAGAGCCATATCCACAACATCCGACAGGCTAACGGATTGAAGGACTGGCTTTGGAGGTCTAGAAAATTCAAGGAAATTTCTCAATATGGTCTCTATATGTCGAATTTCCTCTGAAACGACTTCAAAATCCTCTCGCTGAGAAGGTGTAAGCTGAAGAGTGCGCTCGAGGGAGTAAAGTCTCATCTTAACAGAAGTAAGAGGGTTAAGAACACTATGAGCAACCCCAGCGGCAAGTCGTCCTACAAGAGCCATCTTCTCCGACTGAATTAAATGCTCTCTGCTTTCTCTAAGGGCATTTTCAGCAGTATCCACCACCTCAAGTAATTTTTCAACCTTACGCCTCAATTCTGTAATTTCATCCGGAGAAGGCGAAAACTCTCCCTGCATTATATCGCCCCGGGAAAGCGTATGAGCTAAAAAACGGACGGGATTCAGCACCTGCTTGATAAGAATCCACCCGAGAATCAACGCAACAACGAGGGAAAAAGGGACAGCAACTACTGCAGATATGGTAACAAACCTGGTTTCTCCTTTGTAAGACTCACTCGCTTCTATAATCTTCTTTTCGTAAAACTGCTTAAATTCCTCGGCAAGGTCATAAATTTGGTGGAATTTGTCTCTCACACTCCAGTGAAGTTCCACAGCTTCCGCAACCCTACCCTCTCTATACATGCTGATAACTTTATCCCTGCCCTTTGTAAAATCTTCGTAAGCTATTTTAATTTCGTTGAGAATTCTAGACGATTCCTTATCAGTCGAAACTCTGAGCGACTCTTCCAAATGTTTGGTAAAGTCCTCGTGAAATTTCTCCAACCGTTCCAGCCACTGGCTATCACCGCTAACGAAGAAGTAAGTAACGTAACCTTTCTGCATCACAAGAGCCGTTTCCATCTTTTCGGCTAAAATAAGCATGTTTAAAGAACGCATGAGAGCATCAGAATATATGCGGTAGACGGTATGAGCATAGAGAAGTGTAAGCAGAGCCCCTACGAGGTTAATTCCGAGAAGCCCTAAAACCAGGCAAAGAATACGACCTCTAAGTCCAATTTTCATTATCTTGTCCTATTCCAAAATTACCGAGATTCATCCCAAACATCTTGTCACAGTAAAGGTCATAGCAAAAAAGTAGTCCTGAAGACAACCAACAGTTTGTTAAATACCATATAAATCATGCCAATCACGAACGTAATGTGTTATGGCCGGGGACATGCGAAAATTGCCCGTGTAAGGGTGCACAGCCGTATTCCCAGCTAACGGCAATTTTCGGACATCTCCACCCCGATGGGAAATTTGCCTCAATTGATGTCGTATCGAATAACGCCAGGTGGTTTTTATGCGAATAGCAGGCTGAGCTCCAAGCTTTTGGATCTGCTGTAAAAGGTCTATCGAGTCATATACTCGGTCTCCCACTAACGGTAGAGATGGCAAAGCAGATTTCCGAGCTAAAATCCGTCGTAGAAGCTCTACCTCAGAAGCGTAAGGAGGTCCCACAGCTCCCCCAAGCACCACTTTATCATCTACAGCAACAAGCAGTACCAATCTCACATGTGATTGTACAAGTCTTACTTCAGTCCCTCGAAACCATTTCAATGCGTATCGATCTCTGAAACCATATCCCGTTCCGTCAACCATCAAAGATTGCCATTTCCCTTTGTGTCTTCGAAAAACTGCTTCCCCTGTTTGCTCAAGTAATTCTTGAAATACCGAAATGGGAATTTTCCTGATTCTGTAATGATAGGTGCTCAAAGCCGGTTAGAAACCGTCTCCAATGTTTCTCTGTAAGAAAGTCGCCATAAAGTTTGGAAAAGCCATAAAGCAATAATCAATGTATCATCGTAAGTGTGTGGACGACCTCGGTGTCTCTCACACTCTGGGCTGGATTGAGAAGTTTTATTCCGAAGGAAAGACCGAAGCAATCTATAAATGCGGATAAAGCCTAGTCTAGTCTAGATCGTCTCATCTTCCCTCCCTATCCCTCCCCTTGGCGAAGTTTCTTTGAAATTATACCACTATCACTGGACTCAACACGGCGAGATTATATTTTCGAACACCCCCTGTTATGCCTTGAAATAAGAAACTTGACGATCTATAATGCGAAAAACTGGAAGAAATGTCACTCTAATGGAGGCAGTTAAATGAAGGGCTGGATAAAAAGAGTTCTTGTGACTGGCGGGGCTGGTTTTCTGGGTTCACATCTTTGTGAACGCTTATTAAAGGAACATGCAGATGTTATTTGCGTTGACAATTTTTACACTGGATCGAAGGTAAATATTGAACATCTAATCGGAAATCCCTATTTCGAGCTTATACGTCATGACATTACCTTTCCTCTCTATCTTGAAATTGACGAAATTTACAATTTAGCATGTCCCGCATCGCCTATTCATTATCAGTATGACCCGGTTCAAACCACAAAGGTAAACGTGCATGGTTCTATCAATATGCTGGGGCTTGCCAAAAGAACCAAGGCGAAAATTCTGCAGGCTTCGACTTCGGAAGTTTACGGTGATCCGGAAGTCCATCCGCAACGAGAGGACTATAGAGGAAATGTTAACCCTATAGGCCCTAGAGCCTGTTATGACGAAGGAAAGCGCTGTGCAGAAACTTTATTCTTTGACTATCACAGACAGCACGGCGTAAAAATAAAAGTGGCAAGAATTTTTAACACCTACGGGCCAAGAATGCATCCAAACGATGGTCGAGTGGTATCTAACTTCATTTTACAGGCTCTTCAGAACAAACCAATTACCATTTATGGAGACGGCTCTCAAACGAGATCCTTTTGCTATGTTGACGATATGATCGAAGGATTGATCCGTCTCATGAATACTCCCGATTCTTTTACCGGTCCTGTTAATCTCGGAAATCCGGAAGAAGTTTCCATCCTCGAACTGGCTGAAACGATTATAGAACTTACTGGATCGAAGTCACAACTTGTATTTATGCCTCTTCCTCAAGATGATCCAAAACGCCGTTGTCCTGATATCACTCTGGCAAAAACCGTACTCCAATGGGAACCACGAACACCATTAAGGGAAGGGCTAAAGAAAACAATTGACTATTTTGACAACTGCCTAAGAGCCGAATGGTGCAAATTAAATTTTACCTAAAAACCCTATCGCTTTTTCTGCTAGTACTGGTCAGTTTATGTTGCGGCGCTTGTTCAAAAGCGCCAGTTACTCAGCCCTATCCCGGATATTACCATCCTCAACCACCTCCTCTACCTCCTTCCACTACTCCTACTCCTTCAAGACCTCAAGTTATAGAAAAGACTCTGTGGATTCCTCGAGGTTCGCAAACGGTAGTGCATGAAGTAGCACCGCTTGAAACTCTCTGGCGTATAGCAAAGATGTACGGCGTTTCTGTGGAATCTATAAAAAAGGCTAACAACCTTAAATCAGATACCCTCGAAGTTGGACAAAAACTGGTAATTCCTAATGCAGCCTATTTTAGAAACATTATTCCTCTTTATCCTTCCACAAAATGGCGTTATATTATTATTCACCATACGGCAACAGAAATTGGTAAGGCTTTCACCATCCATGAAAGCCACCAGATGAGAGGGTTTGTAAATGGCTTAGGATACCATTTTTTGATTGATAACGGAACATTAGGTAAAGGAGACGGGCAGATTGAAATATCACCAAGATGGATAAAACAGGAGGATGGAGCTCATTGTAAGGCAGGCGGGATGAATTCTGTGGGCATTGGAGTCGCCCTGGTAGGAAATTTTAACGAAACAACACCCACTCAAGCTCAGATTAATTCGCTTATTGTGCTTCTCAAAGCCCTGATGGAATATTACCACATTCCTCCTTCAAACGTCATGGGACATAGAGATGTACCTGGAGCCAGCACTGATTGTCCAGGACGGCTTTTCCCATGGACAACTGTGCGGTTGGCTTTAAAATCTTCATAAATTCGTCCTTATTTTAAGGAGGTTTTTATCATGGCACCGATTAACGAACTTTTAGCACCAGGTGGAAGCCTGGAAATGGTTGAAGCAGTAATCCAAAACGGTGCAGATGCCGTCTATGTAGGATCCAAAGGGTTCAGCCGAAGGAAATGCGCCTGGGAGATGGAAGACTCTCAGATACGAGAAGCTATCGAGCTGGCAAAGAGTTACGGAAACAAAAAGATTCGAGTAGCCATAAATGCAGAAATTCCTCAGGATAAATTCATGCTGGTTCTCCGTAAAGTTGGGAAATATGCTTCCTGGGGAGCGGAAGGTGTAATCGTAAAGACTCCAGCGGTTATGCAGATGGTTAGAGATAATTTCCCCGAACTGGTTATTCATGCGAGCGTGGGTTGCAACATCCAAACACCCAAGCAAATCGCAGAATATAAGTCTTACGGCGCATCCCAGATTGTTGCCAGCACTGAGATCAACACGGTTGAGAAACTAAGAGCCTTTAAAGAAGCGGCAGATCAGCTTGGAGTTGCCACAGAGGTGCTCATACACGGAAACCGATGTGTTGGCGGTGTAGGAAACTGTGCATTTCACGAACTTATAAGTGACTGCTACATCAAGAAAATCTACTACGACGAAGAAGGTAACGAAATCGTTGAGTATGAGGGCTGGCCGGACAGAAGCGGAAGTTGTTTCAGACTTTGTCTTTTGACAGATGAACAACGGCGCAAGGTACTGTCTCAACGTGGCAGATCAGAAGCTGAAATCGAGGCAATCAACGAGCGTATCAGAAAACATCCCAACGTCGCCTTTGCAATAAATGGCAAGGAACTCTGGGACTATATGGATATTGGTCTAGCTACGTTAAAGGTTCAGGGGCGAGAATATCCTGTATGGCTTATCGCTCGGATGATAAAGCTTTATCGAACCTTCATTGATGCTCATGCACAAGGTATCCCTTATGACGCTCCACACCTTATTCCACTTCAGCAAGAACTGGATGAACTGGCTAAAGATAGAGACCGAGTGCGTATGGAAAAAACAAAAGAACTTCATCGGAATATCAAAGGACTAGACCTTTAATCCTCAACATCTAAGCCCACAAAAAAATCACGCAGGGAATTTATCCCTGCGTGTTGTTTTTTCTTTCATGGTAGGCACGGACGGTTTCGAACCGTCGGCCTCTACCGCGTCAAGGTAGCGCTCTCCCCCTGAGCTACGTGCCTACATATTTAAACCAGATAGTTGTTCTAATACCCTAACTCAAAAGGCCTTGTCAAGTGTGTAAAAAGGGTGTTCGAAAAATCACCAGCACTGTTATGTCGAGCGTCAGCGAGGTATCTCTTGAAAAGCCCCTCGCTATTCAGATCTCTGGGTTTTCTGTGTGCTACGTTGTGAGATCCTTGGCTTTCACATAGAGAACAGAGCAAGAGGAAATAAAAAGGGAGACTTAGGACAACGCGAATAATAATTTTTGAACGCTTCCCGTTCGAAGTTGACTAGAGTGGAATTTACAGAGTATAAATAGCCATAAGGTCTTCGCGAACAAAATAACATGGAAAAGTTGGCGAAGGAGATGAAGAAATGAAAGAGATTTTTGTACGTATAGATCGGTGTGTAGGGTGTCGTTCCTGCGAGCTGGCATGCGCCGTTGAACATTCACGATCAAAAACACTGTTTGGAGCAATCTCTGAAGTTCCTCGACCAAAGAAAAGAGTTTATGTTGAGTATATCGAGCATCGCAAAGTGCCTTTCCTGTGTCGCCACTGTGAGGATGCCCCTTGCGTTAAGGCTTGCAGGACGGGAGCACTGAGCCAGGATCCCGTAACGCGCATAGTAACTCACAATCCAGACCGGTGCATCGGATGCTGGCTGTGCGCTATGACATGTCCCTACGGCATGATAAATCGTGAAGAAGAACGCCGCATTGCGGTAAAATGCGACAGATGCCCGGAAAGAGAAGAACCTGCCTGTGTCAATGCCTGTCCAACTAAGGCTCTGGTTTTCGCAGAAGAACAAGAATTTTCGAAGCTTGTGCGTCGTGAAACCCTTTCCAAGCTATTACCTGGGTATGCTTCATGATGGTGAAAAAGAATAAAGTTTCTGTTATTTGCCCCTATTGCGGTGCCGGGTGCAGATTTGGGCTCATTGTAGAAAACGGAAGAGCGACAGGGATAGATTACGAGCCTGATCACCCGGTAGCTTTGGGGGCTCTCTGCCCAAAAGGAAATTCGGCGGTTGAACTTCTCAATCATCCCGAGCGGCTTACTTTCCCGATACGGCGAGAACATAACGGAACAACTCGACGTATCACCTGGGATGAAGCATTACAGTTTGTTGCCAACAAACTAAGGCAAATACGGGAAGACTTTGGAGCTGATGCCGTTGGTTTCCTGGCATCAGCCAAGGTTTCCAACGAAGAAAATTATTTGTTCCAGAAACTGGCTCGCCTTTTTGGTTCTCCTCACGTAGATCATTGTGCTCGTCTTTGCCATTCCCCGTCCATAGTGGCACTTAGCCGAGCCTTTGGATCAGGTGCTATGACCAACCCAATTCCTGATCTTGAGAACTCCCGATGCATACTCATAATTGGCTCTAACTTTTCCGAAAACCATCCCGTCGTGTCTCGCTGGGTGTTGAATGCAAAAGACCGCGGAGCTTTCATAATAGCCGTTGATCCAAGAAAAACTCCAACCACCGAAATAGCCCATATTCATCTTATGATCCGCCCGGGAACGGATGGGATTTTGCTAAACGCCATCATGGCTCAAATTCTCAGAGAAGGTCTTGCAAATTACGACTTTATTGCATCCAGAACTGAAGGGTTCGAACGCCTTAAGAATAAGCTACAGCAGTTCGACATCATAAAAGCGGCTGAACAGGTTGGAGTGCCGGTAGGAGACATCGTTATTACCGCTCGAAAATATGCAACATCTCCCTCATCTGCCATCATTTATTGCATGGGCATTACCCAGCACCGCCATGGAACAGATTATGCTGCATCCTGTGCAAATCTGGCACTTCTTTGCGGACATATTGGAAGAAGCGGAGCAGGAATTTTCCCACTACGTGGCCAGAACAACGTTCAGGGCGCATCAGACATGGGAGCTCTTGCAGAATTTCTCCCCGGTTACGTCAGAACTAACGACGTTAAAAAAAGGCAGCTTGTGGCAAAACTCTGGGGATGTGAAGACATCCCATCCAGCGGTTTAAGCGTTACGGAGATTATAGGCGCCATCCTTGACGGCAAAATCAAAGCTTTGTTCGTCATGGGGGAAAATCCCATAGTGTCGGATCCATGTAGTTCAGAAACCGAAAAGGCATTATCAATGCTGGATCTTCTGGTCGTGCAAGATATTTTCATGACCGAGACGGCAAATTTCGCTCACGTTGTACTTCCCGCGGCGATGTGGGCGGAAAAGTCCGGAAGTTATACCAACACGGAACGTCGAGTCCAGTGGTCACCAAAAGCTCTAAATCCCCCAAACGAGGCAAAATCAGATCTATGGATCATCGGAAATCTCGGGAAACTACTTGGTCTTTGGGATACACTGCCTCAGCCGGAAGACATGCTGCGAGAAATTAACCAGGTAGTTCCGTTCTATGGCGGTATTACTCCCGAACGCATAGCAAAATCCAAAGAGGGGCTTATCTGGCCATGCCCGGATGAGCATCATCCTGGTACCCCTATTCTTTATTCAGAAAAATTTCACCGAGAAAATGAGCGAGCCACGTTTACCGTTCCTGAGATTGATTTTGAAGCTCCGAGAAGTTTCGAACCTTTCTCGCTTATCACCGGTCGAGTCGTGGTTCACTACAATTCCGGCTCCATTACTAGAAAACTTCCATCCCTACTGCGTTACACTCCCAAGCTTGAATTAACAATACATCCCTCTGACGCAGGCGAGTTAGGTATCAAAGACGGCAGCACCGTATTGGTCAAAACCGTAAAAGGAACCGTTGAAACTGTGGTCAAGGTTAGTCCTTCAGTACGGCAGGGTAGCGTCTTTATGCCATTTCATTTTCCCGAAACCAACAGGCTAACGCCCAAAGATCTGGATCCTATGGCACGCATCCCCTCATTTAAGGATGCTCAGTGCCAACTTATTAGAAAGGATAAGTAACCATGCAGAGCATGGCTAGCTGGAAAATTTTCATCAACCCTGAACGATGTATCGGCTGCCACGCCTGTGAAATGGCCTGCGAACAAACTCACGGAGGCATAAGTAACATAAAGGTTCAATGTGCTCCGGTTTTTTGCCGCCACTGTGAAGTGCCACCGTGCGTTACAGTCTGCTATAGGAACGCTATTGAAATGCGAAACGGTAAAATCCTTCTCATAAAGGATCTTTGCACCAATTGCGGCATCTGCGTTTTCGCCTGTCCATTCGGAGCCATAATGACAACAACAATAACTCGCCAAATAGAACCTGGGAAAAAAGCTCATAGTGCTGTGCCTTGTCATTTCGAGGCACGGAGTGCCGAGGAACCCCATACGGAGCATGAGAAACCTAAGAGATCCCTCGCCGACGCTCGGGATGACACCCCCAGGGAACGACAGATCGTTCTGGTTCATAAATGCGACGGATGCCTAGAAAGAGCCGAAGCCAGTGGGGCTCGCCCTGCCTGTGCCGCTACCTGTCCGTCCGGGGCGATAGAATGCAAAGACATAGCGCAAGCTTCATCATTAAAACGTATTAGAACCTACGAAGTCCATCTGGTAACACATTTGACCCACCGAGAGGGAACATCGCCGTGAAGGGGATTCTGATCAGTAAAGACTTATGTATAGGATGCCGAGCCTGCGCCAGTGCCTGCGAGCACGGCATTATACAAATCGAAGAAACAAAAGAATTCAGAAAAATTATTGTATCCGGTTCCTGTCCGGACGAATGCGAAAACTGCAAGGACGTTTGCCCCACAGAAGCCATAAAAATAGGAGAGGGGGTAGTGTCCTCTTGCCAATTGTTCGGTGCTGGAACTGGTTCGGCTTCCACCTGCAGTAGCAGGAACGAAAATCAGTTGCCTGCAGCAATCAAGCTGAGGGAGCGGCAAGAAGTGCTCTTCAGGCTTACTTTGTGCCGCCGTTGTGGTATGCCAATCGCACCGGAAGCTATGTTGAATTTCATATCTCGAAGGATGACCCAGCCTCTTTTCGAACTGGATCTTTGCATCACTTGCCGACAACAATTGATGTGGGAAGCAATCCGAAAAAGATAGCTTAACAAAGGCCATCTGATCACTCCAAAACAACAGAAAGGGCGATATGAAAGAATTTTTCATTGAATTCCTGATTTGTCCCTCCTGCCTCCCGGAGGAATACAGCTTGCAAGAGAATGTGAAACAACGTGACGGGGATGACATTATTTCTGGAGAACTTTTATGTCCCAAATGCCGGAAAGTGTTTCCCATCCGTGATGGCGTTGCTTTTCTCCATCCAACTCCAGAATTGATACCCCTTCCAGGAAACAAATATGAAACGCCTCAGTCACTTTCGTCCTATATCTGGGGACATTACGGGAATCTGATGGGAGAAGAAGAACACATTGACGCTTACCAGACATGGGCTGAACTTGTGGAAGAATCTCCCGGGCTAGCAATTGATATAGGCTGTGCGGTAGGCAGATTTTCACTGGAAATGAGCACCAAAAGCGATATGGTGGTTGGAGTGGACATTTCGCTTCTTTTTATCGAGACAGCTCGCAAGTTAGCCAAAGAAGGGAAGCTAAAGGTAAAAATCTTTGAGGAAGGGTTAATCACCAGAGAAAAAACGCTTTTACTTCCATCATCATGGCGTCCGGAAAAGGTCGAATTCATTATAGCCGATGCTCTCAACCTTCCCTTCAAGACGGGTTCAGCTTCCGTTGTATCATCTCTAAACGTGATTGATAAAGTTCCGAGCCCGCTAAGACACATTAAGGAAATGGATAGAGTCTCACGCAAGAGTGATGCTCAGTGTCTTATATCCGATCCGTTTTCATGGTCTACAGATTCTTCGCCCATTGATGAATGGCTAGGTGGCAAAGACAAAGGTCCTTTTTCAGGATATGGCATAGAAAACATTGCAAAGATCCTTGATTCGAAAGAGACTTTTTTGTTTCCACCGTGGCAAGTCCTTTACAGAGGGCATGTCTGGTGGAAGTTGAGAACGCACCGAAATCACTTTGAGTTGATTCGTAGCCTTTTCATTAAGGCAGTTAGATAAATAATCTAGGGTCAGGAGCAAAATAATGACAAAACACACAGTTTGCAGACTTTGTTCTGCCTGTTGTCCCATTGAGGTTAAGATAGAAGAAAACAGGCTCGTGGGAGCAGAAAGGGTTTCTTTCATGCCACCTAATAAACGCCTCGTATGCCCTAAATTAAAAGCCGCTCCCGAAATCGTTTACTCAAAAAATCGCATCCTTAAACCACTTATCAGAAAAAACCGCAGAGAAGAATTCCGAGAAACTTCCTGGGAAGAAGCTTTGTCCTTTGTAGCGGAACAACTACAGAAGATCAAAGACTCTCATGGAGCCCAGGCTGTTTCATGGCTTCGCGGTATGGCTGCCGACTGGGGAGCTCCCTGGGATTATGCAATTCGCCTAATGAGCGCTTTTGGATCACCAAATGCTATAGGAAACGGTTCGGTATGTCATGTTGCCAGAGAAATGGCTCACACCTACACCTACGGAGCGATGACGGTTCCTATGGCAAAGGATGCTCGGTGCATCGTAATCTGGGGAAAAAACGACAAAAACACAGCCCCGGCTATGGCTGAAGCTATTATTTCTGCAAAAGAGCGAGGAGCGAAACTCATTGTAGTGGATCCGATAAGGACTTTTTTTGCCAACAAAGCCGATATCTGGCTTCAAGTAAGACCAGGTCATGACGGACTTCTTGCAATGTCCATGTTACACGAAATTATCCAGCAAGGTCTTTATGACGAAGCTTTTATAGAATCTTACTGCATCGGTTTTGATGAACTCTGTGATGTGGCGCTGGACGATCGCTACAAACCAGAAAAAGTTGCTCGCACTTTGTGGATTGATGCAGGCTTAATACGCGAAGCCGCTCGACTCTACGCATCAACAAAACCTGCATGTATAATCGACGGAAACGGGCTTGATATGCAACTCGAAGTATTTCAAGCCACAAGGGCGGTAGCTATTTTGCGAGCGATCACGGGAAATCTTGACATCCCGGGAGGCGATTTTATTCCCCAGCCTGTGCCTCTAAAAAACATCCAGCTTAAGGAACTTCTTCCTCCAAATATTGAGCCAATCACAGCATCCTACCCTCTGTTTAATAATTTTCATCCCACCTGGGGACTCCATGCACAATCCTGCCTAATTGATGCTATTCTAGATGAAAAGCCATACGCCGTTAAAGGACTCATTGTGCAGTCGGGAAATCCAGCAGTCACAATGACCGAATCAAATCGGGTCGCCTCTGCTTTAGAAAAACTGGATTTTCTGATGGTAATAGATCTTTTCAGAAACAGAACCGCAGAGTTTGCTCATGTAATACTTCCTGCCACGACATGCTTTGAAAAAACACAGTTAAACCGGGCATCTATGAGAAACAGCCTGGTTGTGCTACAGAATCAGGTAATCCCATGGGTTGGTGAAAGCCGTCCTGATTGGAAAATCATTTTTGATCTGGCTCGCTATCTTGGATTGGGACAATATTTTCCATGGAAAGATGTGGAAGAAGCCATTGATGAACAATTGGAACCATCGGGACTTTCCGTTGAAAAACTAAGAAAACATCCTCAGGGACTCTTTTCTTCGGCTCTAACCTACGAAAAATACCGTACCGATGGCTTTCCGACTCCATCGGGCAAGGTAGAGATTTTCTCCCACAGGTTGGAGTCCGCGGGGTACGATCCGGTGCCATACAAAAGTGGATTCCCTGAAGATCCCGTAAGTTTTTCAGAGGCAAAGGATCAATATCCGATGATAGGCATAAGCGGTGAAAGGAGAAATTGCTATACTCATACTCAGTTCTTCCATGTTCCCTCTTTAAGGAAACTTGACCCAGAACCGTTCATCGAAATCCATCCTGCCGATGCCACTAGGCTAGGCATAGAAACCGGAAACGAAGTGGTTGTTCGCACTCCAAAAGGTGAAGTAAAAATGAAAGCTCGAATTTCCGATGTAGTGCCACAACAGGTTATACGCATCCCGTGGGGATGGGGTGAAGTGAATCCTCTTTGGAGTGTCAATAACCTTACGGACGACAGCACGAGAAATCCCATAACGAGCACCCCTTCTAACCGAAGTTTTTACTGTAGATTAGAAAAAAACAGCCTAGCCAAAAAATAAAAGGAGAAAAACGATGAAGGTGCTTTTCATTATTTCAACCGATGATGCAGAAACCATGTATAACGCCATGAGGCTTGCAAATCTGGCCGTAAAAAAAGGAGATGAAGTAAGTGTTTTTATGCTCGGCAAAGCGGTGACCTTTGAAAAAATACCGCCTGAGCCTTTTAACGTAATGGAGCAGATAAATGCCTTTCAAGGAGACTTTTATGTCTGAGGTGTTTGCATGAAAGCTCACGGTCTTGTGGCTTCAGCTACATGCCCTCTCGGATGGATGGATGACCTGTATGAACTAGCAAAAGAAGCTGACAAAGTTTTTACTTTCTAAACAACAAACATCTTGCTCATCTAAAAGATCATGATAAAAAGAATAATGGAAAATTGAAAATCACGGCAAAGAGGAGGCAAACGAGGAAACTTTGAGACATAGAAGTGAAGCACTTGCAAGGGAATCTTGCACATTTGATGACGTAGAGGTAGTAAGGCAGCTTGCTGGAGAACGTAACAGCAATCTTAAGATCATTGAAAAACAGCTCGGAGTAAAGCTCCACCTTAGAGGAAATCAGTTCCTGGTTGAAGGAATTGCGTCGCAGGTTGATATTTCCCTTCGGCTTCTTGAAGAGCTTTCCGATCTAATTCAGAAAGGATACCCGGTCTATGCAACTGATATCATATATGCATCACGTATATTGAGCGAAAACAGCGATATTCGGTTAAGGGATATCTTTTTCGACAGGATTATTGTTGGCTCCAATCGAAAATCGGTAACCCCGAAGAGCCCAAAGCAAAAGGAGTACATAGAAGCAATTCGAAACTATGATGTGGTCTTTGGAATCGGTCCTGCAGGAACAGGGAAAACCTATCTTGCAATGGCCATGGCCGTCTCGGCTCTCAGTAAACAGGAAGTCAGGCGAATTATCCTTGTTCGACCTGCGGTAGAAGCCGGAGAAAAATTAGGTTTTCTTCCTGGTGATCTTGTCGAAAAAGTTAATCCTTATCTGAGACCTCTTTACGATGCTTTGCACGACATGATGGATTTCGACGACGCTGCCAGACTTATCCAAAAAGGCGTAATAGAAATAGCTCCTCTTGCATTTATGCGGGGTCGAACTCTAAACGAGGCTTTCATCATACTGGATGAGGCTCAAAATACCACCAGAGAACAGATGAAGATGTTTCTTACCCGACTTGGAATTGGTTCAAGAGCCGTTATCACAGGAGATATTACTCAGATTGACCTTCCTGATGAAAAACTCTCCGGTCTCATAGAAGCAATGGAAATTCTCCAGGGAATCGAAGGCATACGATTCATCTTCTTCTCTCATAAAGATGTTGTAAGACATAAGCTGGTCCAGGACATTATAATGGCTTATGAAAGTGCATCAGGGTCTGGCGAAAGAAGAAAGTGAGTGGAATTATGGGGCTATGATGACGTGATAAAAAGCATCCCAAGCGGCAATCCCATAGAGGACAAATTAAAGTGTTTTGTGTTTAGAAAGTATGAGGTTGCCTTCTAATGGAAAAAGTATGAATAAAGTTGCACCTGCTTGTATCCATAAGATCCGAGAAGTGCTTCATAAAACCGTCGCGCCCTATTGGAAACGCTGGCTGGCAACCTTACTTCTTACCATCTTAATAGCCTTGCTCTTTACCATTCTTTACTGGAAAAGAGTAACACCAACGACAGAGGTTAAAACATCCCTATCGGAATTCATTGTGCTGCTGACCATCCTTTGTTCTGTAATACTCATTGTGCCTTTTTACATTGGTATGAAACACTTTGGATCTTCGAAGCTTAGCGACAAAGATGTCTTTCTCCTTGAAGCCATTATCGCTATTTATGCTGGCATTTCCTTCTGGTTATCAAACTTTCAGTTGCAATTTTCTGGCGGGAAACCAGGTTTGCAGATCTTCCCCTTCGGGAACGATTTAGAACTCATAGTCCTGGCTATCCCAATCACGGCTGCTCCGATGATTGCAGCGACCTTTTTTAATGTAGCGGTGGCATATCTTTTTTCTTTTGTCTTGTGCTTTGTGGTAACCTTTATCAGTCGCGGCAGTTTATGGGTGTTCATGTATTTCTTTATTGGCGCTCTTTTAAGCGCTCATTGGTTGCACCCATACCACAACCGTGTTAAGCCAATTCGAACAGGGCTTTGGGTTGCACTTTCCCAAGCCGCTCTGGTTCTTACATTTTTACTCATTGTAGGCACAAGAGACTGGAGTTTTTATTTTTCATACGCTTTTGTGGCACTTCTCAGCGGGCTTCTTTCTGGTGTATTAGCGGCTGGTTTTATCCCACTGGTAGAATACCTTTTAGGATACACAACAGACATGCGCCTTATGGAACTCGCTTCGATGGATCATCCCCTTCTTAGGGAGCTTATGCTTCAGGCTCCGGGTACATATCACCACAGTATGATCGTAGGCACTATGGCAGAAGTTGCCGCTCGTGCTATAGGCGCCAAAGGACTTCTTGCTAAGGTGGCAGGTTATTATCACGATATAGGGAAAATCAGAAAACCTCTCTACTTCATCGAAAATCAATTCAGTTGCGAAAACCGCCATGAAAAGCTTGCTCCATCCATGAGCAGCCTCATTTTAATTTCCCATGTAAAAGATGGAGTTGAACTAGCAAAGCAATATAAGTTAGGAAAGCCCATTATCGATATTATTCAACAACACCATGGCACCAGTTTAATAGCCTACTTTTACAATAAAGCCATAGAGCTTCGGAGCAAAATCAAACAGCACAGAAAAGGCGTTGAACTTCCACCGGTGAACATAGAAGATTACCGCTATCCTGGCCCCAAACCTCAAACAAAAGAAGCAGGGCTTGTAATGCTTGCGGATATGGCGGAGGCCGCTTGTAGGTCTCTCCCTAACCCTACTCCTGCACGCATCCAGGGAATGGTTTCTAAAATTATCAACCAAGCCTTCACTGATGGACAACTAGACGACTGCGAATTGACTCTAAAGGACCTTCACCAAATCGCTAAACATTTCTATCAGATTCTTGCAGCCATCCATCATAAGCGCATTGAGTATCCTCAGCAACAGTCAAACGAAGCCAAAAAAGGAGCAACAGCAGATGAACGAAGTGATGCTTCAAAACGATCAAACGGAACGGGAGATAGACCTGGAGAGGCTGAAAGAAGTGGCCAGCCGAGTCTTAAACGTCTTGGGCTGTGACGGTGTAGAACTAAGTATACTTCTCACCAACGACGACACAATAAGGAATTTAAAAGCTCAATATCTTGGGATCGATAGTATAACCGATGTAATGGCTTTCCCAATGGAAGATGAGCCATCTCCTGGTGAAGATCGCCTTAGAATGCTTGGCGATGTGGTGATATCTATTCCAACCGCATTTCGTATGGCAGAAGAACACGAATGTTCTGTGGAAATGGTGCTGGATTTGTTGCTAGTTCACGGTATTCTGCATCTTCTGGGGTATGATCACGCAACACCAGAAGAAGCTTCTCTTATGGACGCAAAAACTATAGAACTACTGACATCTCTTGGTCATGATCCATTATCGTGGAAATGGTATCTTACGGCATAAAGGTAACATCTCTAGCAAAATGTCAATAAACAACGGCAAATATATGGAACGGCAGACTACCAGGCAGGCAATTTAAGCACAAAAGTACACATTAATAAAAGAGGAGAAAGGCACGATGGCTCGGCTAGCAGTAAATGTTGACCATGTAGCTACTCTAAGACAGGCAAGAAGAGCCAAATACCCAGACCCTGTCGCTGCGGCAATTCTTGCGGAACTTGGAGGTGCAAATGGAATAGTGGTGCACCTTAGAGAAGACCGACGTCATATTCAGGATCGAGATCTTGAACTACTTCGGCAGATTGTTAAAACTCATCTAAACTTGGAAATGGCAAACACAGAAGAGATGCTTGCCATCGCAACAAGAATAAAACCAGACCGTGTCACCCTTGTTCCTGAGCGGCGGGAAGAACTTACTACAGAAGGCGGACTTAATGTGGCAGACCAGGAAATGAAGATTCAGGACGCTATTTCGGTGCTTCATCGAGCTGGAATAGAAGTTAGTCTTTTCATAGACCCAGTAGCTCATCAGATTCAGGCAGCATCCAGAGTTGGAGCGGATGTGGTGGAATTGCACACCGGTATATTTGCTGAAGCTAAAACTATAGAGGAAAGGCGGCGGCAGTTTGAAATACTCAAAAACGCTGCTAAACTTGCCAGAGAATTAGCTCTTAACGTGCATGCAGGTCATGGAGTAGATTACGAAAACGTGTTGTGGCTCAGAGAAATCCAGGAAATCGAAGAATTCAGCATAGGACACGCTATCGTGGCCAGGGCTGTCTTGGTCGGAATGGAACAGGCTGTAAGAGACATGGTGAAATTATTAAATCCGTAACCCACACAAAAGTCACGATATATTCGGCTGGTGGGATCGCATCTTACTATGATGCATCTTTCTCACTCTTTCCCTTTGAGACAGTTTTTTACGCTAACCAAAGCTTGTGAATTCTGTTGTTGCCAGGATGGGGAAGAAACTATTGAGTCTAAGATGCGGAAGTTGCTTAAATTGCTTTTGGAAATGTTGACTTAAACCGATAAAAGTTTCCCCAAAGATCTGATAAGTTTTGTGGGTGTCTTTCTATTTTGTTTGGGATAAAATGATTGTACAGAATTCTAAGAACACCAAAGGAGGAAGAAATGCCTGCTGTTTTGCCTTTGGATGCCTACGAAGTACTTGAAGAGGGGCTTGGAAAGGAAGGAGCGAGAAAGCTGGTAAAAGCCCTCGAGGTAACTATTTCCGAGGCAATAGAGCACCGATGGACAACAACTAAAGAAGAGCTTCTTGATGCAATAAGGAAAGATTTTATCACGAGGAATGTGTTCAAAGAAAAAATGGATGCTTTTGAAGAAAAGCTAAATGTCTTAAGAACTGAACTCCTCGGTAAAATGGAGAAAGACAAAGCCGAACTACTCGGTAAAATGGAAAAAGAAAAAACTGAACTACTCGGTAAAATGGAGAAAGACAAAGCTGAGCTACTTGGTAAGATAGAAGCTTTGTATGAAAAGACTGAAAAAGACAAAGCTGAGCTACTTGGTAAGATAGAAGCTTTGTATGAAAAGACTGAAAAGGATAAAGCTGAGTTACTCGGTAAGGTAGAAGCTCTGTATGAAAAGACTGAAAAGGATAAAGCTGAACTTAAAGGGAGAATGGACAGGTTAGAGCAGAAATTCAACTTCATGATGATTCTCTTAATCTTAGCTCTTACTGTCATGAATCCGGTAGTCGCAGAAATTCTAAAGAGATTACTAAAGCTGGGATGATATAATTTCGTATGCGAAAACACTTCGAGGAACGTTTTTTGAACGTCTAGTCAAAAACCAAAAGAAGATTTTATGACTCCTTGGTGTTGAACATGGAATTTAAACATGGCGATTCGAGGAATAGGCATTGATATCGTGCACGTCCCCCGTATTGAAGCGGCTCTGGCAAAATGGGGAGATCGGTTCCGGCGGAAGATTTTTACTGAAAGAGAAATTACCGCAGCCAGAGATCGCTTACGAGAAGCTCGCTTCCTTGCGATGCGATTCGCCGCTAAGGAAGCATTTGCAAAAGCAACCGGTATGGGCATGAGATCCCCTCTGAAATGGCACGCTATCGAAGTAAAATCAGACGACCTCGGTCGTCCTGAAATTGCTCTATCCGAAGATCTAAAAAAATGGTGCGAATCCAGGAACATACAATACTGGCACTTAAGTCTTTCAGATGATCATGACCATGCCATAGCCATAGTAATTCTGGAAGGAGAATAAACCATGTACCTGCTCACGGCTCAGGAAATGGCTCAAATCGACCAGTTCACCATTAAAACGATTGGTATCCCTGGCATAGTTCTTATGGAAAACGCCGCCAGGGGCGCTTGCCAGTTTTTCGAAGAAGTCCTGCCAGATCTTTTGAGAAGGCGTATCGGCGTTGTCGCTGGTCCTGGTAATAACGGCGGGGATGGATTTGCCATTGCAAGGATTCTTTTTGGAAAGGGAGCAGATGTAAAAGTCTTTTGCGTAAAAACACCCCAATATTTTTCCGAAGACGCCCTTATAAATTACGAAATCCTCAAAAAACTCGGTGCGCCGATCTATTTTATAGATGACCCTGATTCTGAAGGATGGGATATCTTGTCTCATAGTACGGTCATAATAGATGCGCTCCTGGGAACCGGCATTACACGGGAAGTCACAGGAATATTCAAAAAAGCCATTGATAAAATCAACTCCATGGGAGTTCCCATCCTTGCGGTAGATATTCCCTCAGGAATTGACGGATCCACGGGCCGAATTATGGGAACTGCTGTAAATGCCTACGCTACTGCTACGTTCGCTTTTCCCAAAGTCGGACACGTATGCTGGCCTGGATCGCGTCACACTGGCAAACTAAAAGTAATCGATATAGGGATTCCCAATCTAGCTCTGGAACATCATAAAGTAACCCGCTACTTGCTCACTAGGAAATTCATGGCAAATGTGATAGAACCAAGATCGCCCATCATCCACAAGGGACAGGCAGGTCACGTGGCTATCCTTGCAGGATCCCCTGGTAAAACCGGAGCTGCTGCAATGTCGGCTTTGGGAGCAGTAAGAGGCGGAGCAGGGCTTGTAACACTTATGATCCCCAAAGGCCTAAACCCCATCCTGGAAGTTAAAACCACAGAACCTATGACTTATCTCCTTCCAGAAACAGATGAGCACACAGTATCCTTGGATGCACTGGATCAAATTATGGAATTTATTTCTAACAAGCAATGTCTCGCCCTTGGCCCCGGTGTGTCACTTCATCCCGAAACTCAGGCACTTGTGCGCCAGCTTATAGTGCAGTCACCATGCACTGTTGTAGCCGATGCAGATGCTCTTACGGCTCTCGTCGGACATACCCAGATTCTCAAAGACGCTTCATCACCCATAGTGATCACACCACACCCAGGGGAAATGGCACGACTTCTTGAAATCTCACCAACAGAGGTGCAATCTGACCGATTAGGCATAGCCGAAACTTTTGCAAAGGATTTCGGAGTCGTTGTAGTGCTTAAGGGACATAAAACTATTGTGGCCGATCCGCTTGGAAGAGTTGCATTAAATACAACCGGAAATCCCGCTATGGCATCGGGGGGCATGGGCGATATTTTGACGGGTCTCATCTCGGCACTCATCGCTCAGGGACTTGATCCATTCGAAGCAGCTTGTGTGGGAGTATTCGTTCATGGAGCGGCAGCTGATCGCGCGGTGGAACATCATGGTTGGGGAACTCGAGGCCTTGCCGCTACGGACTTGCTCGACAAAATTCCAACAATTCTAAAAGAACTGGAAGGCAATTCAGGAGATTCCTCAGGGTTCCCTCGCTCCGCTCGGGACGTCTAGGAATGACACCCCTGTCATCCCGAGCAAAGCGAGGGATCTCCGATGCCTCGGAACGATACAAGGAAAAAGAAAAAGGTGCCTCGGAATGACGTCAACTACGGAAAGATTCATCACAAAATCAGCGGAAGAAACAGTAAACCTCGGCAAGAACTTCGGATCCAGGCTCCAACCAGGTGATGTGGTTGCTCTATGGGGAGATCTTGGATCGGGAAAGACAACCTTTACCAGGGGCATAGCTCGAGCCCTGGGAGTGCCGCCATCAGTCCCTATCACCAGCCCGACATTTACCATAATCAACGAATACCACGGAGCGCTAAATCTCTACCATATTGATTTATACAGAATCAGCGGCGTTACAGACCTTGAAACACTAACTCTGCGGGAAATCCTTTACGGACACGGAGTGTGCGTTATCGAATGGCCTGATCGGCTAGGAAAAGACGAACTCCCAGAAAACCGCTGGGACGTCCTATTCGATGTCATAGACGAAAACGAACGTCTAATCATAATTGAACGGGTCGGAAATTCCTCAAATTCTATGAGCACCCCATGATTCGGGGTAACCTGCCATGGCAGGACAGGATGGCGTCCTGCTCCCGTAACGCCTTTGAACAAACTCTTGCCCATCTTCGCCTCTGGAAGATTTTTTCGGTGAAAGTTAAATTTTCCTTTTGCATGGAACTATTTTTTGGTACATAGCGAGTTCCCATTTTTGCTACAGGGCTGGATTTTGTATCGCCCTGATTATTTTTGAAGCTATGAGGTGTTAGGAAAGATGACAACGCAAATCGACAAACTAAGAAACATTGGAATCAGCGCTCACATAGATTCTGGAAAAACGACTCTTACAGAGCGAATTCTTTACTACACAAGGCGCATCCATACCGTCCATGACGTCAAAGACGGTCATGGTCCCACAATGGACTTTATGGAACTAGAGCGAGAAAGAGGCATAACTATTCAGTCTGCAGCAACATACTGCTACTGGAAAGGTTACGAAATAAACATCATAGATACTCCCGGACATGTTGATTTTACAATCGAGGTAGAACGCGCTTTAAGAGTGCTCGATGGAGCCATTCTTGTGCTATGCGCTGTTGCTGGAGTTCAATCGCAATCCATCACCGTGGACAGACAAATGAGACGCTACAATGTTCCGAGAATCGCTTTTATAAACAAATGCGACCGTCTAGGAGCAAACCCCCTTCGAGTGGTTGATCAAATGCGAGAACGTCTCAATCACAACGCAGTATTGGTGCAACTACCCTGGGGGCTTGAAAATGACTTCAAAGGGGTTATTGATCTCATCACGATGAAAGCCTATTCTTTTGAAGGACCTTTGGGAGATGATGTGGTAGAGCACGAAATACCTCCAGAATATATGGAACTTGCACTGAAGAAACGTGAAGAATTACTTGACATTGCATCCCTCTTTTCTGACGATTTAACCGAAGCCATTCTGGAAGAAAAAGTAACGGAGGATCTTATACACGATGCTATACGTCGTGGAACGCTCTCCCTGAGGTTAACCCCCGTGTTTGTGGGATCGGCTTACAAAAACAAGGGCGTTCAAAAGCTTCTCGACGGAGTGGTTCATTATCTTCCAAGTCCTCTGGACGTTTCCGTTGAAGCCTATCCGGTCAGCAATCAACAAGAAGACGCCTCTATTCCGCTTTCTCCTGATCCCGGTGCACCACTTGTAATGTTTGCATTTAAGCTCGAAGTAAGCCGCTATGGACAGTTGACCTTCTTCAGAATCTATCAGGGACGATTGCGTAAGGGAGATACCATCGTCAATATGCGCACCGGTCAGAAAGTCAAAGTAGGGCGAATTGGACGAATGCACGCTCGGGAAATGGAAGACATCGAAGAAGCTATGGCCGGTGAAATTGTGGTTCTGTTTGGTATAGACTGCGTTTCAGGAGATACCTTCACCGATGGATCCATTCAATGCGTAATGAGCTCTATGTACGTTCCATCACCGGTTATATCACTTGCCATAAAACCCAAAAACCGTGACTCTCAGATCAAGATAAGTAAGGCTCTTAACCGTTTCACAAAAGAAGACCCTACCTTCAGATCCTACGTGGATGAAGAGACAGGTGATACAATTATCTCTGGTATGGGCGAACTGCATCTGGAAGTTTACATCGAGAGAATGAAAAGAGAATATCAGGCTGAGGTTGAAGTAAGTCCACCACAGGTAGCTTATAGGGAAACCATAACCAGACGAGCAAATTTCGATTACACCCACAAGAAGCAGACGGGGGGAGCGGGACAGTATGGTCGAGTTGCCGGATATATTGAACCTTTGGAAGAAGGTGAATACGAATTTGTAAACGAAGTTGTTGGTGGCGTCATTCCAAAGGAATTCATCCCCTCATGCGATGCTGGTTTCAGAGCTTGCCTTACCAAAGGTGGACTGGCAGGATTTCCCATTGTAGGTGTAAGAGTGGTTCTCAACGACGGAGCATATCATCCTGTGGATTCGTCAGACATCGCTTTTCAGCAAGCAGCCATTGGTGCTTTCCGATCTGCATACGAAAAAGCTCAGCCCATTCTGCTAGAACCAATTATGCGAGTAGTGGTCGAAACGCCAACGGAATTCCAGGGTGCAGTGCTCGGCAGTCTAAACCAGAGACGGGGTGTAATTGTTAGCACGTCGGAAGATGGAAGATTTTCTACGGTGGAAGCAGAAGTCCCACTAGCAGAAATGTTTGGATACGCCACAACTCTTCGATCCATAACACAAGGCAAGGCGGAGTTTACAATGGAATTTGCCAAATATAGTCCTGTGCCAAAACAGATTGCTGATGATATTATAAAGTCGAGGAAATCAAAATAACGACAGTTCCTTTATCTCGCCTTCCCCTGGCGGAAGATAGGCGAGAGCAGTGTCATCAGCCAATTGTGTTAAGCGTTGGAACTGGTTCGGCTTTCATTTCAAGCACTGCTCCCGTTAGTCCCTCTCAGGAGGAGGTGGCGAGAATGAAGGATAGCAAAAAGGAGGATTCAGTGTGGAAACCTTTGATTTTCCGCCTATTTCGCTAGAACTTCATGATATTCCGCCTCTCAGAGGTGGAGAGATTGGGGTTGTGATGGCGAAAGCCGGGGTTGGTAAAACGGCTTTCCTATGCCTTCTAGCTCTAGAACAAATCCGGCAGGGAGGCAAGGTGCTTCATGTGTGTGTGGATGAAACACCTGATAAAATCAAAACCTGGTACGAAGAGATCCTCAGGTCTTACGGCAAGAACCTTCCTAGAACAGTGATAAAGGAAATCGCTTCGAGGATTGAACCACTGAGATTCATAGCATCATTTCTACATAACAGCTTTTCTCTTCAACGCCTTCAGGAAATGGTAACGAATTTAGTGTCTCAGGCTAAATTCTCACCCTCTCTGGTAATTATTGATGGGCTTGATGTAGAACGATTCGATAACTTCTTTTTCTCATCTCTCAAGGCTTTTCTTGCCGAGAAATCCCTCCCTCTCTGGATGTCTGCAAGGATTCTTCTACACGCAAATGAAAAAGTCGAAACAGATATTCCCTACCCCTGCAATTCAATCGGATCACTCCTGGATGTGGTCATCGTTCTGGAATCAGGTGAACAAAGCTCTCCAACCATTAAAGTCATCAAAAATCGTAACAACTTCCCTGCAAACATCTCAATCCCGTTTGTCTCTCCTATTTTTAGGTGAAATTCATTAACGGAGAGTCTGTGATCATGGAAGACGATCTAATTCTTTCGCTCACCAGACAGGTTCAAGAAGAAGTAGTTGAAAATTACCTAAGGGAAAGACGCCTCATAGATCTTCAGCTGGAGGAAATCGAAGAACTCGCCCAGAAAACTCTAAAAAAAGCGGCAAAAACCGGGAGGCGTTTTTCCCGTATTGGATACCTTTTGATAGATGACGAATTCCGTGAGCGATGGCGAGTTATGGTAGGGCTTCCACAGGAATCTTATTGGTACTGCTGGCTCACAGAGGAATTTAAACACAACACTCGCTTTATTACCGTTACAGCCTTGACTCACAAAGGTCGTTTCAAACGACTTGTTCACGAAGCCTACAAACGCCTGGTTGAACGCATGGAAGAATACAGAAAACTCTACGAACACCTCTGTCAGGAAATAAATGCTGTAAACTTAAACATCCAGACTTTTCACCGCAACTTTGATCTTCTTAGCATTATTCAGTTTTTGAAAAGCATGGACGTAGTTGAACTGGAGAGGAAAAAATTTTTAGGAGGAAATTTTTCTCCTGAGGAGCTAACATCAATTGATAAAGCAATGTATTTCAAACCTGTCAGGCTTGAACAATGGAATCCTCCTCCACCCTTTGACCTTCCAGCTCACACAACCATAGAGAAAAAACTCGACCAGCTAGCGTCCGATGTGTATGCCAAATACGGCTGGCGTCTGAGAGAGATTGTGAAGTAAGTTCGACGCCAGTTGTTATGGTTGCTACCTGTCAGTGGAATCATCGTCATCGAAATGATAGACTCGTCCAGTTTTGATATGTTCCTGAACAACAGGCTTAAGTTGATTCCTGACCTCTAGGAACCTTTTCTTCATGGATCTAAGCCATTCAGCGTGATCAAGAGCGTCCTTCAGGCTAGCAAAAAGCTGATGTTCCCCTGGTTCGATGGCTATGGTTATACCTCCATTTTCAATCCTATAATGACCGGTATTGCTACAAAGTAGGCATCTTACCCTGCTGTTATCAAGAAACCTAAAGGAATCACCTCCACACAGCGGACACACGACAGACGCTTCAACAGGCACAAAGGGTTTACCATTTAGTATCGCATTCGCAACACCTCGCACGAGATTCCTGTTTTTCTCTCCCAGCACAGCTTCTCCAGGAAAAGCACCGTAAACGACCACCGACGCTAATAATTTCCCTCCCATGATTTTAACCGCGCTATCAACCATAAGCTTAGCGTAGCCTTCCATGCCTTCAATACCAGCTGTTGTCACCGATACCATGGGTTTGCCCCAGATTTTTTCGAGAATAGAGTAAAACATTAATCCGCGATCAATGAATTTTTTAAGAAGGCTATTAGCTCCAAGGAAATAGGTAGGAGCAGTTATGGCAACAGCATCTGCGGAAATCACTCGTGAAATAATTTTTTGCATATCATCCTTTTGTGGACATTTTTCAAAAAGGCACGAATAGCAGGCTTTACAAGGACGAATATCACACTCCATAAGGCGTATGATTTCCAATTCCCAATCAGTTCCAAGCTCCTTTGCCACAGCCCGCATAAAAAGTTCTCCATTGCCGGGTTTTCTCGGCGAAGCCACAAGAGCTATAAGTCGCTTCATCATCGTTCTCCTGCGATTATTTCAGTTAGGCTGGTTAATCCCAAACTGTTCCCGCTCCAGTTATTTAGCCTACCATTCTGCCAGTAGCAAGTCCATAGAGTAATCCTTGAATCAAGGACTGTCGATTTTACATTACGAACCAATTTTTTCTTGACTCAAACTTAAAAGCTATGTTATCGCAAAAACGGTGTTAGCTAGATTAGGAAAGTGGAATTTCCTAGTTCTCGCCCAGAATATTCCACCTGTCCGAATCCTCGTAATATGTTCTCTGCCAATAGAGAGTTGGGGTTCACACGGTTACAAGAAAGATTTCAAAGGTATCTTTCTATGGCAGTCCAGTAACATTAAAAACTAAAAGGAGGGTAAAGGAGCTATGGGAATGGAGCAATGGTATCGTGAACTTATACAGATTAACATGATGCCTGACAACGAAGAAAAAGCAAAGGCTTCACAAGCGTTTTTTGAAAGGCTCAATAAAACCCCACTTCCTGCTCATTTCAATTGGGCAGAAGAAATTTTCGAGGGACTTCATGTCAAGGAAAGACCCAACCAACTTGCTTTAATATGGGCGGATCTCGATACAGGCGACGAGAAAACCTATACCTATGCTCAGCTTGCTGAAAAGAGCAACCAGTTACTAAACTTCTTAAGGAAATATGGCGTTGCTAAAGAGGATCCTGTTTACATTATGGTTCCGGTTCTTCCCGAAATCTGGTTTGCCAGCATAGCAACTCTAAAAGGTGGCATGGTTCTGGTTCCAACGGCAATGACAATGACAGCGAAAGAATTAGAATATCGTTTCAAAACTTATCCACCAGCAGCGGTTATAGGAACTAAAGTTTCTGCACCTATCATAGATGAGGCTCTGAATGTTCTTGGTATAAAACCAAAACTAAAACTCTGCACCGACGGAGTAGACGGATGGGTACCCTATGCAGAGGTTGACAAAGAGGCGACTTCTGCACCAGCAGAAAAAACACTATCTTCCGACATTATCCTGTGCTTCTTCACTTCAGGAACCACGGGCATGCCAAAGCGAGTTGTTCACACGGCAACATCCTATCCTCTGGGACATCTTTCCACATCAAATGTGATAGGTATAAGACCCGGCGATATTCATCACAACCTGAGCCAGCCCGGATGGGCAAAGTATGCCTGGAGCTCATTCTTTGCTCCACTTAATGTAGGTGCAACTGTAACAGGTTTTAATTATGGTCGTCTTAACGTGGAAAAGTATCTTGGGGCTGTAGCAAAGTATAAAGTCAATGTCTTCTGTGCACCGCCAACAGCCTGGAGAGCCTTTATACTTGCGGATCTTTCCAAATTTGACTTTTCTGCCCTGAGAGAATCGGTTAGCGCCGGAGAACCTCTCAATCCCGAAATTATCAACACCTGGAAGAAATACACCGGAAACGAGATCAGAGACTTTTACGGACAAACCGAAACTACTGCAATGATAGGGAACCCACCATGGTATAAAGGCAAGATCATCCCCGGATCCTTCGGACGACCCACATTCCTCTATGATGTTGTTCTCCTGGACGACGATGGCAAAGAAATTACCAAACCCGATGAAGTCGGTCATATTGCCGTCCGCCTAAGCAACTGGCGAGCTATCGGTCTTTTCCGAGAATACCTTGGGGCACCTGAGAAGATGGCGGAAGCCTTCCGAGGAAACTACTACTACACTGGAGACCGTGCATATTTTGATGAAAAAGGTTACTGGTGGTTCGTTGGAAGAGCCGACGACGTTATTAAGTCCTCAGATTATCGTATTGGCCCCTTTGAAGTAGAAAGCGCTCTTGTGGAACATCCAGCCGTAGCTGAAGCAGCCGTCGTAGGTAGCCCAGATCCTCAAAGATGGCAACTCGTAAAGGCCTTCGTTATTCTTAAGCCTGGTTATGAGCCTTCCAGAGAACTTGCTCTGGATATATTCAAACATTGTATAAAAGTTCTTGCCAAATTCAAGATCCCGAGAATTATAGAATTCGTGCCTGAACTGCCCAAGACAATAAGTGGAAAGATTCGCCGAGTAGAACTCAGAGAAATCGAAGCAAAATCGAAGCAGGCTGGAGAAAAACGTCCGCACGAATACTTCTACCAGGATTTCCCTGAACTCAAATCCCAATCCTAACTAAGCATTAGCTTTTTAGTAAAAACAAGGGGTGGCTTACCGGTCACCCCTTTATTTTTAGCAACTCTTCACCAACATCTCCCGCCACGCAAAATGCGAGGTAAACGCGGGTTGGAGTATTTGGAATTGTCGATGGTTGGCAAAAACTACCGCGAGGCGTGATGTGCACCCTACGAGCAATTTTCGAACCACGGCAAGATTGACTTTTTAATAAGACCGAGAGAATATAACCAGGACTAAAAGAACTATTTTGCCAAATCCAGGGGCAGGGAATGGATGGAGTTATTGATCGAGTCGAATGGTATGAAGAAATTTTGAAGGAAGATAGCAGATCGCCGGTCTTTGCGGAACTTGCAGAATTGCTTTACGAAGACGGGCGATTTGAAGATGTCATTGATATTTGCCGCAGAGGCCTTATTGCCAATCCTGGCAATATAAAAGGTGAAGTGTATCTGGGGTTGGCTCTTTTGGCTACGGGACAACACGAAGAAGGCAGCCTGCATCTCAAAACAGCAAAGAACCGTTTTCGAGACTATGCCGTCCTTTTTAAGGCACTTGCCGAGGTTTACAAAAAGGAGGGCGACGGTGAGGAAGCAGAACGCATGACCACCATCTCCCGCCTTCTTGACGCATCTCGTGCCGAAAAGGTCACCATTGTTATTTCTGAACCACGGGAAGCACCACCCCCGAGGTTTACTAAGATTCAGCCTGCTCCCGCGATAGCAAAAGAGCCATCACCCCCTAAGCCAATAATAAGTCTCAGTCATCGCATCAACCAAATGCTCACATTGCTCGAAAAAAAGCTTACATCTGCCAAAAACGACGGTGTTTTTCCTAAAATTTCCCTTTTCGATCAGGACGACCGCAATATGCTGGCAAAATACGTCCTGTCAATGTCCCGGAGGAAATCGGCGTCCATCCATTGACACACTCAAATTCTAATGTTTGAAAGCCCTCTGGCCTGTAAATACCATCGTCACTCCTGCTTCATTGCAGGCTTCGATAACCTCCCAATCCCGCACGGATCCTCCAGGCTGAATAACAGCTCGAATGCCCTGTCTTATTCCCACATCAACACCATCCCTGAACGGGAAAAAGCCATCTGAAACCATCGCTGCCCCTATAAGTCCCCCCTTCTGCCGCCTGGTTTCTTCATCGATTTCGTCTTTGATGTCCCTAGGCTTTTCGCCTCTTTCGATGGCAAGTTCTAGCTCCTTGTAGGATATTCCATACCTATCAAAACAAAGAAGGTCGGCAAACTTTTGATAAGCTTTGTAAACAGCAATCTCCGCAACGCCCACACGGTCCTGCTCACCCGTGCCTATACCAACAGTGCATTCGTCTTTAACGTAAAGCACAGAATTTGATGTAACTCCCTGTTCGACAAACCATCCGAACAACATATCCTTCAGTTCCTGCTCTGTTGGAGCACGCTGAATACGGTAAAGCTTGCCGTTGTGTGTCGTTTCGGCAGGTTTCAAATCAGCCGCAGAGCGAACTTTACAAAGAGGAGATTGTTGAACTATCAATCCTCCATCAATAAGCGACTTAAAATCAACATAACGCAAATTGCAATATTCTGCTAACCTATCAATCCTGGGTATCCGTATAAGACGAAGATCCCGGCGTTTCTTAAGTATATCCAAAGCACCGTCTTCGTAATCAGGAGCGGCGATTACTTCAAGGTAACAGGGCTGTATGAGTTCTGCTGCTTCTTTATCTATTGGACGATTTACCACAAGACAGCCACCAAAAGCAGCGATTCTATCGGCTCGGTAGGCTCGCCAAAAGGCTCTGGCAATATTGTCGGCAGAGGCGGCTCCACAGGGATTGTTGTGCTTGAGAATCACAGCGGTGGGTTTGTCCATGAGAAATTTTAGAATGTTTAAGCCATTATCAACATCGGTGAGATTAATTTTTCCTGGGTGCTTTCCCGTCTGGAGAAGATCATCTTCTGTAATAGCGCTTACAAGCCCTTTGCCGGGTTCAATATACTGGCATTCTCCGAGAAGCAAATTACCACCCACGAGTTCATAAAGAGCAGCTTCCTGCCCCGGGTTTTCACCATATCGAAGGCCCTGTTCTACAATCGTTCCATCATCCTGGGGAATTTTCCAGAGTCGTTTTTTGTAAACAAGCTTCTGATCGCCAAACTGTATAACAAGAGTTTCCGGGAAATGATCAGAAACGATTGTCCGATACATCTTACGAAGTTCTTCTGTCATGACAGCCTCCCCGTAGAACGCATTATAAGTTTTCCACGAGGGTGTTCGAAAACCCAGCACGAACAGCCCCCAATTTCCTATTGTCATCAAAATCTTATTGCACTATGCTTAGATATAACTCAAGAGCAAACAAGCACAAGAACTCAAAACAAGCGGGAGAGAGAATATGAAAGTTAACAGAAAAAATTTATGTTTGTTTGTTCTATTTGTGCTCGCTTTATCTTTATGCGATTTTTACTTTGCTTCCCTTTATGCCGCTACCGAACAAGAAGTTATTATCGGGCTAAACATTCCGTTAACGGGTCCCTACGCTCTTCAAGGTAAAGACCAGCTTCAGGCTTATAAACTCGCCCAGGAAGAAGTAAACTCTTCGGGAGGCATTCTTGGAAGGCGCATTCGCTATCTCTATGCCGACAGCAAATCAGATCCTGAAGTTTCCGTAGAAAACGTAAAGAAGTTTATTGATGAAGGTGCGGATATGATAACGGGAGGTTCATCGAGTGCTGTGGCTATAGCGGTGAGCAAACTCTGCCAGTCCCGCAAGAAACTTTTTCTGGCGACCCTTACCTACTCTAATGACCTAACAGGCAAAGACGCCCACAGATACACCTTCCGAGAAACCTACAACGCCTGGATGGCGGCAAAGGCTCTAGGCAAATACCTTAACCAGCGGTTCCCAAAGGCAAAATACTTTTACATCACGGCAGATTACACCTGGGGATGGACAACAAGAGATTCAATGAAAAAATTCACCAACTCACAGGACGCTCCCGACATTCTTACGCCCCTTGGAGCTCAACACGAAGTCTATAGGGATGCAATCCAGAAAGCCATGGAATCTAACAGAGATATCCTGGTGCTTGTGCTCTTCGGTCGGGACATGGTCTATGCAATGCAGGAAGCTATAGAACTCGGTGCCACGAAGAAATTCAAACAAATCGTTGTGCCGAACCTGGAAATTCACATGGCGATAGGAAGACAGCCTCCCTACACAGCCGGAGTCATAGGAGCCGTGCCGTGGTACTGGGAAGTGCCTTACATCTACAATTACGAAAAGGGTAAGCAGTTCGTCGAAGCCTACAAAAAACGATGGAACGAAATGCCGGGATCAGGTGGCGGCACAGCCTACACAAACATAATGCTCTACAAATGGGCTGTTGAACAGGCAAAATCATTTAGAGGAAGAGACCTAATCCCCTTGCTGGAAAACCATTCCTTCGTATCGCTAAAAGACAAGGAAACCATAAGAGCCTACGACCACCAGACTATACAGACGGTTTACGTAGTAAGAGGCAAAGAATCCGGAAGAGATATGTGGGACGTATTTGAAATTATCCAGGCAGTACCTGGAGAAGAAGTTATGCCGACTCCGGAAGAAAACCCCGTTCAGCTAGAACCATTGGATTGATGACACGATGAATAACCAGATGCAAAACCCAGAACATGGAGACTTCAAGGACGACAAATGCACCTGGGCATCCCTTTGCCATTTCGCTGCTTTAATGGGAGTTATCTGGTGGGTGCCTGTGATGAATATGTGGATACCAGTTGGACAAATCGTGGGACCTCTGGGAGTATGGCTGGTCAAAAGAAAGGTGGATCCCTTTGTTGACTTTGCTGGCAGAGAATCACTTAATTTCCAGATCAACGTTACAGCCGCCGTTTTGGCTATTGTGCTGATATTCGATAACATCCTGTCGCTTATTTCGGCGTGGGCTATCGTATTCGCTGCAATCTTCATGGTTGCAAAAGCCGGGGTCATATCAAGTCGAGGAGAAATTTACCAGTATCCTGTGCCGCTGTTGAGTTTTCTGCCCAGGAAATCGCTCATGGAACAATTGAAGAAGAGGGAAAAAACGGTTTAATACCATTCCCTTCACCCCCTACTCCTCTGAGGCTGTGTCATAATCATGTTCACAGGATCATTATCACTGTAGGATCGTAGGGGCGACCGGCCGGTTGCCCCTACAAAAACGCACATTGAATTGCGATACAGTCTGACCAGGAGAAGGTTGGGATTAGGGAAATACTGTTCGGATTAAAACTAAAAAATAGACTCTTTAACCACCTCATCAACTCAAACAATAGAAGAAAAAACCATGTTCCAGCGGCTTCTGCCCTACATAAAACTTATCAGACCGATTCACTGGATAAAAAACGGCCTGGTCTTTGCCCCTATATTTTTTGGAAAGAAGCTTTTTGTATGGCAAGCCTTCCTGTGCGGAGTCAAAGGCTTTTTGCTCTTTTCCTTCGTAGCCAGCGGGATATACATCTTGAACGATTTTCATGACAGAAGACGTGACAAATATCATCCCCAAAAAGCAAACCGACCCCTTGCATCAGGAGCTGTTTCTGTTCCGATAGCTCTTTCTATGTCGGCACTCTTTCTGGCGACAGGTATCGGGTTAGGTTTTTTCTACAGTAAGCGACTGGGCATATTGTTCCTTGTTTATGCCTGCATGAGCGAAGCTTACTCTTTAAAACTCAAGCACATAGCACCTCTGGACGCAATCTGTGTAGCCATAGGATACCTTTTAAGAATCCTTGCGGGTGCAATCATAGCCGAAATTGAAGTATCCCGCTGGCTCTTCATGACAGGCTTTTTTGTGGCGCTATTTATAGCCCTTGCGAAAAGACTCGGCGAACTAAGCATCGAAGGAAACTCTTCCCACCGACCCGCTCTTGAAAGCTACTCTTACAGCTATTTACTTGCCGCAACTTCCACCGCAGCAGGTGCATCCCTTGTAACCTTCGCTCTTTACACCGTCGAAAAGGGCCAGGGGCTCGTCTATGCGGTGATTCCTGCTTCTTACGGGATACTTCGGTATCTCCTCATTATAGCCAATAGAGAAGGTGCGGAACCGATTCAGCTCTTTTTAAAAGACCATCAGATCCAGTTTGCCGCTTTTATTTTGCTCGCCTTGATGGGATGGATAATATATCATTGATAAACGAGACGGGAGAATGGAGCAAAACCGATAATCGAAGCGAAAAAGGCTACAGGGCGGAGATGGCAGAGATTCGGAAAGAAGAAATCCTTAAGGTTGATTACAACAAAAACAGCATCTAGCCTCAGAGCGAGGTTCATAAAAAATGGGTATGGCGGAGATTGTATCCAGAGAAGAAATAAAAAAAATTGTGCTGGAGATCCTTAAGGAAGAGCTTGGCATAGACAAAATCAGATACCTTGACATTCTTGAACGTCTAACCAGGCTCGAAGAAGGACAAAACAGGCTCGAAGAAGGGCAAAAGATAATCATTGAAATAATGAACAAGCGATTTGATGACGTAAATAAGCGCTTCGAGGACACAAACAAGCGATTCGAAGATATAAACAGACGATTTGAAGATACAAACAAGCGATTCGAAGATATAAACAAGCGTTTTGAGGATGTAAATAAGCGCTTTGAGGACATAAATAAGCGGTTCGAAGACCTGAACAAACGATTTGAGGACATAAATTCTCGGTTTACAATGCTCACCACCTTCATGGCTGTGGGATTCAGCACTCTTGCGGCTCTTATGGTGGTGTTGAAGATTTTTTCTTAAACTGGGAGTTGAATATACTGGACACGATTTTCTTAAATACGGTTTATGAAAAAAGCTTCTGCTCACAATGAGGTTTATTAAAAATGGGAATGACAGAAATATCCAGAGAAGAGATAAGAAGAATAGTGCTGGAGATCCTTCAAGAAGAGCTCGGCATAGACAGAACTAAATACATTGACGTCCTTGAACGCCTGGCCAGGCTTGAAGAAGGACAAAAGATGATCATAGAAATAATGAACAAACGTTTTGAGGACATAAATAAGCGGTTCGAGGACATAAATTCCCGGTTTACAATGCTCACCACCTTCATGGCTGTGGGATTCAGCACTCTTGCAGTTCTTATGGTGGTGTTGAAGATTTTTTCTTAAACTGGGAGGTGAATCTACTAGACACGATTTTCTTAAACACGGTGTATGAAAAAAGCTTCTGCTCACAATGAGGTTTGTTAAAAATGGGAATGACAGAAATATCCAGAGAAGAGATAAGAAGAATAGTGCTGGAGATCCTTCAAGAAGAGCTCGGCATAGACAGAACTAAATACATTGACGTCCTTGAACGTCTGGCCAGGCTCGAAGAAGGACAAAAGATGATCATAGAAATAATGAACAAACGCTTTGAGGACATAAATAAGCGGTTCGAGGACATAAACAAACGCTTTGAAGACATAAATTCCCGGTTTACAATGATTACCACCTTCATGGCTGTGGGATTCAGCACTCTTGCAGCTCTTACGGTGGTGCTGAAGATTTTTTCTTAAAGAACAGACAGAGATGACCGGTTGGTAGCAAAACAGAAAACATGAATGGGTTCGCCAAATGGTTACGAAAAGAATCTGGCAATATCGAGATCTTCTACTAGTCTTTGCATGGCGGGAGTTTGTCATTAGATACAGGCAGTCCGTCATTGGAATTATCTGGGCGATTTTTCAGCCTCTGAGCATGATGGTTCTTTTTACCTTCGTATTTTCGTGGATTCTCGACATGAAAATTTCCGACATCCCCTACCCTGTCTTCTTCTACGCCGGAGCTCTTCCATGGACGTTCTTCGCATCTTCTCTCAACTATGCCATCCCAAGCCTTACAAATCATTACGGGCTCATCACAAAAATCTACTTCCCCAGAGAGATTCTTCCTCTATCTTATGTTACCGTGGCACTTGTAGATTTTCTCATAGCATCTACATGCCTTCTGGGGCTTATGATTCTCTACCGCATCCATATAACCTGGACCGCCCTGTGGTTTCTGCCCCTTTTCGTTATTCTTGTGATATTTACCGCCTCGGTTGCAGTCTTTCTTGCCGGGCTTAACGTCTATTATCGTGACGTGAGAGCCGCCACCGGATTTCTCATCCAGCTCTGGTTTTTCGCATCGCCGGTTATGTACTCGGTCGATAAAGTCAATATAAAACTCAAGTTACTGTTGTTCCTTAATCCTCTCACCTTCATAATAGAAAACATGAGGCGATGCCTTCTGGAGGGGCGTGATGTGGTCTGGTGGCAGTTTCTGGCGGTAAGCCTTATCGTTGTAACCTGGGCTGTGATAGTTTACCGATTCTTTATGCACATAGAAAGGTCCTTTGCCGATGTCATCTAGAGGGTCGCTTGCGGTAGCTCTTCGAGATGTATGGAAAAAATACTCGCTTAGAGAAATATTCCATCGTTCTTTACGAGAAGACATAATGCGTCTGATTCGTGGAAACGGGCAACCCCTCGACAAAGACGAATTCTGGGCTTTACAGGGCATTACGCTGGAGGTTCCAAAGGGGGAGTGTGTAGGTATCTACGGACCAAACGGAGCCGGCAAATCCACCATATTAAAACTGATTGCTTCGGTCACCTACCCAACAAAGGGATCGGTGGAAGTGTTCGGCAGAGTGGCTCCACTGATTGAAGTGGGAGCAGGATTTCATCCCGATCTTACAGGTCGGGAAAACATCTTTGTAAACGGCACAATCATCGGCATGAGCATTAAAGAAATCAAAGAAAAGCTAGATGACATTATTGCCTTTTCAGAGCTGGGTCGGTTTATAGATACTCCCGTAAAGAAATACTCTTCCGGTATGTACCTGAAACTCGGCATGGCGATAGCCGTCCACAGCGGAGCCGATGTTTTGCTTATAGACGAAATTCTTTCCGTAGGAGACGAAACATTTCGCAATAAGTGCATTGATACCATTCAAGGACTTTTATACCAGGGAAAGACAATTATCATGGTCTCACACGATAAATCTTTGCTTGAACAAATAGCACACCGGATTGTTTATATAGATCAAGGTATCATAATCAAAAGCCAAGCCACAACAAGCACAGCAACGCGCAGAGAAAATATTTATCTTAGACTTACCAATAACCAACAAGAAGAGGATCTTAGAGAGGAGGATCTTAGCTATGATAAGAAATTTTCTAAAACTGTTCTTTCACCCAATTGTATTAAGTCGATATTTTAAAGAGACTTTATTATTTTGTAATAAGTTAGATATCAAATACAAAGAATTTGCTAGATATTTTCTTCAGTTTATGATGAATAGCAAGGACTTCTTTATGTATCGCAATAATATGATTTCACTAGCTCTTAAAATGTCTAACTATGATGACAGATTGGGGGGCTGGATAGATGATTCATGCGGAATCATAATATACATAATAGTAAGGCATGTAAAACCAGAAATAGTTGTGGAAACTGGAGTAGGTCCTGGTGGAACTACTTCGTTTATACTAAAAGCTCTCGAAGATAATCAAAAAGGGGAATTATTAAGTATAGATCTGCCTGGATACGATGACTTAGTCTATCCTTATATTGGTAAATGTGGCAATCTTCATATACCCAAAGGGTTGGAAGTAGGGTGGCTTGTTCCACCATGGTTAAAACATAGACACAAACTAATCATTGGTAATTCCAAGGAAAAGCTTCCTGAACTCTTAAGCAATCTGGGTACAAGTGTTGATATATTTATGCATGACAGTTTACATACAGATGAACATATTCTATTTGAACTTAATACTGTGTTACCACACATGACAAACAATGGTATTATGCTTTGTGATGACGTTAACGACTACTGGAGTTTTGCCTTTGTAGAATTTTGCAAAATTCAAGGGTTCAGTTATCTGGTTTTTAATAACCGACTTGGTATATGCAGAGTGTGTAACAATTAGAGGAAACATTTCTATGGGGGATCTATAATGAAAAATAGAGTCTGTGCCATAGTTCCCACATACAACAGGAAAGAGTTGCTCACCAATTGCCTGAAGGCTATGCTAAGAGGTACAGTGGTTCCGGAAACTATAATTGTGGTAGATAATGCCTCCACTGACGGAACAAAAGAGCATATTGAGTCTCTGTTTGCGAAAGAAATAGAACAAAAGAAAATCATCTATATTTCCCTTGAGCAGAACCTGGGAGGTGCTGGTGGATTTACCGCAGGCTTTAGGAAAGGCATGGAAATGGATGTGGACTTCTTCTGGCTCATGGATGACGATACAGAACCAACGGAAAATGCCTTGTTAGAGCTTCTAAAAAGAGCGGATCAAAAAACATGTCTCGCTTCCATCGCAACAGATAGAAACAAACAAGAACTATCATGGGGGTTGGGAATTAGAATCGATAATAAAGTTAAAATCTTTCAGTTTCTTTCTGAGATTCCAGAACACTACATCCTAGAAACATTATCTGCTCCGTTTCTGGGAATGTTTGTTCCCGCAAACATAGTTTCTAATGTTGGATTTCCTAGAACGGACTATTTTATTTGGGGCGATGATGTGGAGTATGTCCATCGCATGCGGAAAAATGGATATAAGGTTAAATATGTTCGAGAAAGCATCGTATTTCATCCTATACGCAAGAAAGTCTCTGTTGATTTTCTATGGAGAAAAAATATTGTCATAATAGATGAAGCAGACTGGAAACAATACTACGCTATCAGAAATATTATTTATCTGTATTCAAGACACAAAGATTGGAGAAATTTTATTAGATCAGTCATTTATTATTTTCTGGTTTGGAAAACAAGAGGTTGCAAATTGAACACATTACACTTCTACATAAAAGGATTATGGCACGGCATTATAGGAAAACTTGGAAGATGCGACGAAATAATGCCAAGAACCTAAATAAAATAAGCAAACTACACAAAGATGAGTCTTTAATGCAGGATCGTAGAAGCTATGTCACAGTTTATGCATATGACGGAAGAATCTTACCAACAAGATGCCTAAAACAAGCTATCTCAAATGGAAAAACACTTCCAAAATTACCATATTGCCTTAAAATAGCCACACGGATAAAACACAGGAGTAGAAAATGAATCTTGTAAATAGATTTCGCATCAAAAAGGGCTATAGTCACGCTCCCAAATACTCTAAAGATATCATGCTAGACACTACTTATCATCCACATGTATATCCATTTGCAAAGCATTTAGCTCAGATGTTTGATTGTGAATATGTGATTGATTTTGGTTGCGGCACAGCCAGTAAATTAGTCACACTTTCGCCACCTTTTAAGATAATTGGAATTGACATCGGGGAAAATATCCGTTTCTGCCAGAAAAGCTATCCAACGCATTCATGGATTGAGTGTAATTTAGAAGAACCTGAACATCTGGCTTTTCCAGAAGAATTACTAAAAAAGGCGATTTTAGTATGCGCAGATGTTATCGAACACCTTCGCAATCCATTACCACTTCTCCAGAAGTTGAAAAATTTCCTTGATTATTCTCCGGTCTGTATTTTAACAACTCCTGAGCGTGATCTTGTTCGCGGTGCAAACGATCTTGGGCATCCTGCTAATCCACACCATGTGCGAGAGTGGAATATGTCTGAATTGCATAATTTGCTGTCCTTTGTAGGATTTAATATTGAATTTATGGGACTTACAGCAAGTGATACTAAAAGTTTAAAGAAAAACACCATCATAGCAATATTGGGAAAAAATGCAGATAACGTTAGTAAACAACAGGATAGCGCGCCTGATAATTTTAGCATTGTAGCAATTATGGCTGTTTACAATGAAGCAGATATCATAATTCCAACGATCGAGAAGCTTGTCAATGAAGGAATCTTAATACATGTAATCGATAATTGGTCCACGGATGGAACTTATGAATTGGTCCGTAACATGGTTGGTAAGGGCGTTATAGGATTAGAAAGGTTTCCTAGCAGTGGGCCAACCCCCTACTATGAATGGGCAAAGATTCTCGGTCGTAAAGAAGAATTAGCTCGCGAACTCGATGCCGACTGGTTTACGCACTTCGACGCTGACGAAGTGCGTAAAGCACCATGGCAAGGCATGCGACTTAAAGATGCTATATGGAAAGTCGATCAACTTGGTTATAACGCAATAGATTTTACAGTGGTGGAATTTCATCCAACCAATGAAAACTTTGAACCTGGGTCTGACTTTGAACGCACTTTTCTATATTGGGAGTTTAGCAGAAAACCAGGAAACTTTGTACAGATAAAGGCATGGAAAAATTGTGGTGTCCCCGTTTTATTGTCTGAATCAGGGGGACATGAAGCGGTTTTTGAAGGGCGACGAGTATATCCTTATAAGTTTTTGCTAAAACATTATCCTATACGCGGACAATCTCACGGTGAAAAAAAAGTCTTTAGAGAAAGGAAAGCTCGCTATTTTGTTGATGAACTTGTTGCTGGATGGCATACTCATTACAATAGCGTGCGAAAGAAATATTGTTTTCTTAGGGATCCTTCTGAACTGCAATTTTGGGATGAATCTTCATTCTATAAAGAATTTTTGGTTGAACGTCTCTCAGGAATTGGAATACCGCAAGAATCAAAATCTACCATGAAAAGATTGATAGATGATTTCATTGAGTATCTTTCAAAAATCGAAATATTGCGAGATTTAATGGTTACCATCAGAAAAGTTAGGTTCAGACTTGCAAAACGTCTTTTCTATAAAATGGACACAGATTGATGACATTTGTAATACAATCGGGGAGAACATAACTATGCAAAACAATAGAGTCTGCGCCATAGTTCCCACATACAACAGGAAAGAGTTGCTCACCAATTGCCTGAAAGCTATGCTAAGCGGCATAGTGGCTCCGGAAATTATTATTATAGTCGATAACGCTTCTACTGACGGCACAAAAGAACATATCGAATCTTTATTCCCGAACGAGATAGAACAAGGAAAAGTTGTTTATATTTCCCTTGAAGAAAATCTGGGAAGCGCAGGTGGATTCGCTACAGGACTTCAAAAAGGCATGGAAATGGACACAGATTATTTCTGGCTGATGGACAATGACGCGGAACCAACAGAAAATGCTTTATGGGAACTTTTAAAAAGGGCTACCCCAGAGACGTGTTGTGTTTCCATACTAACAGATAGAAATAAACAAGAATTATCATGGGGGCCACTAATTAGAATTAACAATAAAGCTAGACATTTTTATTTTCTTTCTGAGATTCCTGATCACTGCATATTAGAGGCTCCAGCTGGTCAATTTGCAGGGATGCTGATTCATAAAAATATAGTTTCAACCGTTGGTCTTCCCAGAACAGACTATTTCCTTTGGATTGATGATGTGGATTATGTTAATCGTATATGGAGAAAGGGATACAAAGTTATATACGTTAAAGAAAGCATTATATTTCATCCTGTTTACAAGAAAGTTATCGTCGATTTTTTGTGGAGAAAAAATATTGTTTTAATAGATGCTCCTGATTGGAGATTATATTATAGCCTTAGAAATACTGTGCACCTACTCTCAAGAAACAATAAATGGATGGATACGATTAGAATGATTGTCTATTTCTTCTTGATCTGGAAAGCAAGAGGTGCTAAACTGGATACACTGCATTTTTATATAAGAGGATTATGGCATGGCATTATAGGAAAACTGGGGAGGAATGATGCAATAATGCCCAAGAATTAAGCGATATACTTAAGAAGTCTTTATTAAGTTATGATTTTGTTTTAGTTTCAAACGATCAATAAAACCTTTGTAACAGGAATGCACTATGCAACACAGTAGAGTCTGCGCCATAGTTCCCACATATAACAGGAAAGACTTACTCACCAATTGCCTGAAAGCTATGCTAAGCGGCATAGTGGTTCCAGAAACTATAATTGTAGTAGATAATGCCTCCACTGACGGAACAAAAGAGCATATTGAGTCTCTGTTTGCGAAAGAAATAGAACAAAAGAAAATCATCTATATTTCCCTTGAGCAGAACCTGGGAGGTGCTGGTGGATTTACCGCAGGCCTTAGGAAAGGCATGGAAATGGATGTGGACTTCTTCTGGCTCATGGATGACGATGCGGAACCAACAGACAGCGCTCTGTCGGAACTTCTGAAAATAGCAGAACCCAAAACATGCCTTGTTTCCATTGCAACAGATAGGAATAAATATGAGCTATCCTGGGGACTAGGGATTAAAATAAACAATACAGTTAAAACCTTTCAATTTTTCTCAGAAATTCCTGATTCTCAAGTTTTAGAGGCACCATATGCTCCACTTATAGGAATGTTTATCCCTAAAGACATCGTTCATAAAATTGGATTTCCTAGAACTGATTATTTCATTTGGGGTGACGATGTAGAGTATGTTCATCGTATGTGGGAAAGAGGGTATAGAGTCATATACATTCGAGAAAGCATCATGTTCCATCCTTCTCAAAAGAAGATCACCACCAACTTCCTGTGGAGAAAAAACATCGTCCTGATAGACGCTCCTGACTGGAAGCAATATTATGGTCTTAGAAACCATGTTCATCTACTCTCAAGGCGCAAAAAATGGATAGATATGATTGGAAGAATTGTCTATTTTTTTCTTATTTGGAAGGCAAGAGGTGCAAATTTGAATACTCTGCATTTTTATATAAAGGGGGTGTGGCATGGAATCATAGGCAAACTAGGAAGAAACGATGAAATAATGCCACAAAGCTAGCTTAGGGAGTAGCAGCATGTTAAAGGTTCTTCATGTGGGTTGGTGGACTTTAGAGTATAGAAAAGCCGGTGGTTCAATTATTCATATAGAAACACTTATGGAATACCTCCATAAGCACGGATGCGAAAATGTTTATTTCTGTGGAGGCAGGTATAATCCTTTGGTCAAATCGGTATATTTAAAACAATGGGAAAAGCCTTACACAAAGGTATATGAGTTGGTCAACTCGCCGAACATTGTCGGCTGTTATGAATCTATACCTACGCATATTCAGTGTGAACCGATCGAAAAGCTATTCAATAGAGTGCTGGATGTAGAAAAACCTGATATTATACACTTCCATGAGCTTGAATCTCTTACAGGTTCACTTATCACCATCGCTCGATTAAAAAATATTCCTGTTGTTGTAGGGGTTCATAATTACTGGTATCTTTGTCCCCAGAGAGAGATGATGGACAATAGTAAAAAGGTGTGTGAAGACTTTCAAAAGGGAGAAAAATGTGTTTCATGTATGGTTATTACAAATAATTCCAGATTTGGGAAAATATACGGAATGTACGGAGGCTATTTTAGGAATACGCCTATTGGAAAGCTTCTCGATCCTCTCGCCATCAAATTCTACAGCCTGTTGAACAAATGGTATTATTCGTTATTCAACATTGTTGAACCTAAAAAATTACCAGCTTCAGTGTTTTTGAAACGGCGGCAATTCTTTGTGAACGAGTTAAACAAGGTTCAGGCTATTATATTTCCAAGTAAAAGAGTTCAAGAAATTTATGGCATACATCAGGTAACAAAAGAGAACTCAATAGTAATGCACCCGATCAACATAAACTACCTGAGAATCAAACCAAAAAACCCATCTCTACATCCACTCTCCAGCAAAATAACTTTCGGCTATGTCGGAAGCATACTAAAGACAAAGGGCGTCCATGTTATTATTGACGCTGTACACAGGCTGGAAAAGTATAAAGACCGTTTTCAAGTATTCATCTTCGGTGGAGGCGATGAATTATATATATCGCAGTTACGGGAAAAGGCTAGCAGGAGCAACATTGAATTCAAAGGCAGATACAGTCCAGGTGAAATCCAAAAGGTACTTTCTTCTATAGATGTTGCTATTGTGCCTTCTATATGGGAAGACTGCGCGCCTATTGTTCTAAACGAATTGAGACTCTCAAAGACGCCTATCATAGCCAGCCGTATTGGGGGAATACCTGAAGCTGTAGAGCATGGAGTAAACGGTTTTCTGTTTGAACCAGGAAATGCAGAGGAACTTGCACATTACATGAAGTACTTTATCGAAAATCCACAAGAAGTCTCTAAATTCATGGAAAGAACCAACTGGTCATTCGACATAGACAAATACGCCGAGGAAACTATAGAGATTTACAAAACAGCAATAGCAAAGCTTCATGGTAGTTAGACAATCCTTTCTCTTCGTAAGAATCTCACATTCAAGTTGCAAGATTTAACGACAGCAAAATGTAACCTCCCAGCCCAGGAGGAGGCCAGCTATGGACTTCAATAAATTTCTGGAAGCATTGGGCGGGAAGAGAAAATTGATTTTCCTGTCGCAGGAAGTTAGCCACAAATATAGAGGTGAAACAATAAAGATCATCTTTGATCAGTATTACAAGCATATCACGCTTAAGATACCTTTCCAGGGAAATCTGACGGCAAGTGCGGTTAAAGATGATTATTCAGACGATGCTACGATGGAATCGAGCAGCGAAGACCTAATCAGCTTACCGGAAGTTAGAAAGATACTAAACGAACTTTTCGAAGAGCATTTCATATCACTGGAAATAAGAAAACCCTACATCAGACTAAGGATTGACGTTCGAGATATAATTAAGGAAGGCAACTATGATGTAGTTAGAAAAATTTGCGATACGCTTTTCAGACTGCGTGATGCCATAACTCCCTACAGCGAGGCACTGCCAGAAACGTATAGCAGGAAAGGATTCTACCTAATTTATGCCATTCCTATTGTAGCTACGATCCTGCAAGTCTTTATTGGATTTTATTTACGTTATCTTGCAAGGAACGAATTTAGCACTCTGGGCTTGCCTCTTCTAGCAGTAGTCTATGCACTTCCAATTGTAGTCCTGTATGTTCTGTGGGCTGTGAGATATCTAAAAAGAATGGGGTTATCTCTCATTTATAAGATATATGTTATCGCTATCGGTTGGATCTGGCTTCTGGCTTTCATTCTCCCTATTACAGCCGTAAATGGTTATTTCGATAGGTCAGCCGAACGAGAACACGACTTCACCATAACGGGCAAATATACCCGTTTGTCTAAAAATTCATCAACATATTACATCATACTCGGCAATGAAAAAGACAAGATATGTGATGCTTATCCGGCTTTATGTGGTATCGTCAGAAAACGAATTCCCGTAAAAAGAGCTGAATATGATAAAGTCATACCGGGTAAAAGCAAAGTTAAAATTTACCTGAAAGACGGAAGCCTCGGGATCAAGTGGTACAACAGATATATGGTTTACTAGTACTGTTTTATCTCGTTTCCTGGTGCGGTTGTAATCAGCAGTAAAGCATATAAGGAAAATCTGAGCCGCATCCTACGTTTGGAAAGGCGGGACGATCCTTCGTAAAAACGTGTTATTTCTTCTCACTCTGTGTTCTCTTTGCTCTCTGTGGTAAAAACAAAAAATCTCACCACGGAGAACACAGAGAAATTTATAACATTCCAAATCTTCTGGGTGGGTGTTAGAAAATTGCCCCTACTACCATTCATAGCTTTGAACCACTATTATTCCTCTTTCTTCTGCCTTCTTCAAAATACTCTTTGTGGCAAAATGGGTCACCAGCAACCTCACCACTTCCACATCCCCGTACTCACTCTTTACAGCTTCCACTTTCTCTTCCAATTCTTCAAAAGCGTCTTCTCTCTTCTTTGTGTCATCAAGCCTCATCTTAACTTCACCTACTATGTACACTTCCTTACCGTTCTTTCTGGCTCTACCGAAAAAGTTTATTTCCTTCCCTCCTACCTCCGCCCTTATTATCTTCTCCTCTACTTCAATCCCATACTTTGCCAATACTCCCGGTAACATTCTATACGCTTCGTTCTCAAATCCGTAACTAACACTTCGTGCCAGTCCTCCCAGCTCCTCCCTCGTCCTGTTTAACCCTTTCGCAAGCTTCCCAACCTCTTCCTCTGTCCTCTTCTGAGCCTCGGCGAGTTCTTCAAGTCTAAGTTCCGTCTTCTTCTGAGCTTCTGCAAGTTCTTCAAGCCTAAGTTCTGTCCCTTTCTGAGCTTCGGCGAGCTCCTCAAGTCTAATCTCCGTCCTCTTCTGAGCTTCGGCGAGCTCCTCAAGTCTAATCTCTGTTCTCTTCTGGGCTTCGGCGAGCTCCTCAAGTCTAATCTCTGTTCTCTTCTGAGCCTCAGCAAGCTCTTCAAGTCTAATCTCTGTTTTCTTCTGGGCTTCGGCAAGCTCCTCAAGTCTAATCTCCGTCCTCTTCTGAGCTTCGGCGAGCTCCTCAAGTCTAATCTCTGTTCTCTTCTGGGCTTCGGCAAGATCCCCAACCTTCAGTTCCGTCCTCTTTTGAGCTTCGGCAAGATCCTTAACTATTGCCTTAAGCTCAGAAAAATCTTCCCTTGTCACATGAGCTTCCCTGATCCGCTCATCCACTATTTCTATGATCTTTTTCTTTAAAGCCGGCGTTATTTTTATCCCCTGTCCCTTCGAAGCCCTCATGTCTGTGACTTATCTCCTCTAATTACGGCGTATGCCTTTAGTTAAGCAAGCTAACCGGTAAAAGTTTCCCTTACAGGAGTAAAAAACAACTCGTTTACTCATTTGAAAGATTCCGGCATATTTTAAGAAAGTCAAGAACAAAGGAATTCAAAAAACACAGCGGAGATCTAATTATACCCATAGCATTCTCGCCATTGACGACTTCTCTTTATTTGAGTAGATTGCCTTCTGCCACGATTCGCACGATTCTGTTCATAGGGCATGTAAAAAATGCTGGTGAGATAGTAAGAACGTTACAGAAAAGGAGGAAATTTTACCATGGCGAAACATAAAAAAATAGAGAGAAGGAGGGAAATTGAGCGAAGAAGGAGAAGACGTGAGAAACGTCTTAAAGCCAGAGCCAAAGCTCTTCGTGAGCAACTTCAGCAAGCTAAGCAATCCGCTCAGGCTGGGTAGAAATCCCTCTCAAGCCGGGTTAATGTGGGGACGACCATAGAGTTGTCCCTCTTCACCCAATAAATCCTGCCCTGGTAATGTTAACATAGCAACGCTTAGATAAGAGAGGAACCAATGAGTATCAAATCCGGTTCGATGCAGCTTACGTTCTTTTTCGTTCCAGATCCTGTTACGGAAGACTTTTGGGGGTTCGTGGCAGAACACATCGCAAAAGGCGTTTTCACTCCCTGCACTCCAGAAAACATTTCATCTGCTGGCTTTGTTTCATGGGAAGATCTGTTTGATCCGTCCTTTCCCGATGGTTATCAGAAAGCAAATTACCTGGCTTTCCAGTTCCGACTGGATCAAAAAAAGGTTCCACCCATGATTGTCAAGCAACGGCTTCAGGAAGCCATTGTGGCTTACAAGAAGGAAAAAGGACATCCGCCTTCAAAAAAAATCCGAACCGCTCTTAAAGAAGCCGTTGAGGAAGAACTCACAAAATCGGCTCTCCCCTGCCCTTCCGGATTCGAAGTGGTATGGGATACAACCAATAAGCGCCTTATACTCGGCACCACAAACAGCAGAATGATTGAAGCGTTCCTCGAACATTTTGAACGCACCTTCCGACTTCATCCAGTTCCCCTTTACCATCTCCAACTGGCGCTTAACATGAAAGATTTACCCGATGGTATCAAAGACAGGTTATCTCGGTTAGTCTCTCCATCGTCTCATCGAGCCATCGAAGAAGGACGATTCCTGGGTTACGAATTCCTTACCTGGCTGTGGTTCAAAACAGATACGGCAGAAGGTGGTTCAAATATCCATTTAGGAGACAGGATAGTGTTAAGTAGACCGGATGACGGACGAGAACGTGTTATATGCACGACCCAGAGCCATAACCTCAAGGAAGCTCATACCGCCCTCGTAGAAGGAAAAATGCTCGAGGAAGCTCAATGGATAATGCAAAAGGGCGATACTGAATATTACTTCACTCTGGATGTTTCTCTATGGACCATGAAAAACGTGAAAGTCCCTTCCCATCCGTCTCATCCCAAAGACGAAGATGCTGAAGGCCAATTTTTGGAGCGTATGTTCCTGATTGAAGAAATCCGACAGGCTGTAGAATCCCTTTACAAAGAATTTCTCATGCTTCGCCTCGAAAGCAAATGGCAAGACGACATTATCCCGGCCATGGAAGAATGGAAAAAGACAGGTATCTCGCCTACGGCGTGATCCTGGCCACAGCGGAATCCCTTCCCACGAAGGGCCTAAAATTTTTCCGACCAGCAAGAAAAAACTAGACGAAGCAAACGGTTTTTCTTATCCTTATTCTGGAATCTGGCAACGTTACTAGCTAAATGTAATCCCGCTCCCCCCAGCGGGACTTACTCTTGTCATCCCGAGCGAAGCGAGGGATCTCCTCATGAGATTCCTCGGCGTCCCTCGCTTCGCTCAGGACACCTCGGAATGACAAGTAGGAAGGTACCTCTGGCGGGATAATCTATAGGGGAATTTGAACCTATGGAACGTATAAGAAAGTCGGTCATTGCCGGAACGTGGTATCCGGCTCATCCTGAAACGTTGAAGAAAGAAATAAGGCGGTATTTGGATAAGGCATCCGTCGAGCCGCCGAAGGGCATACTCAAAGGACTGATAGCTCCTCATGCAGGTTATATCTATTCGGGATGGGTTGCAGCCTACGCCTACAAGCTTTTAGAAGCAAGCCCTCGACGGAGAATTGTTATCGTGGCTCCAAGTCATCACGCATATTTCCATGGAGCCAGCGTTTATACTCCCGGAGGTTATGAAACGCCGCTTGGCGTTGTGCCGCCTGATCGTGAAATAATTGAAGAACTCCTCAATCCTGCCCATGCAGGAACATCCGTCGTTAAAGATCTTCCGGAAGCTCATGCAAGAGAACATTCGCTGGAAATTCAGCTTCCCTTTCTTCAGGTAGTTCTGGGGAATAACTTTCTTCTTACCCCCATTGTGATGGGAATCCAGACTTACGAAACCGCTGAAGCTCTCGGTAAGGCGCTTGCTCGAGTTCTTAAAAACAAAGACGATGTGCTTCTTATAGCCAGTAGCGACCTTTCTCACTACCATTCAGAAAGGGAAGCCCACGAACTAGACAGAAGAATCGCAGACCGCATCACTGCCTTCGATTCTGAAGGACTCTTTGAAGACATAAGGAAAGGGCTAAGCGAAGCTTGTGGTGCGGGTCCTATGGCGGCTGTCATGATCGCCTGCAAAGAACTCGGCGCAACAAAATCTGTTGTTCTCAAATACGCCACATCGGCAGACGTAACAGGCGATAGATCAGCAGTGGTTGGATATCTGGCCGCTGCTTTTCTAGATAATCCAGGCCACGGGAAAAAGGTGGGAGTAGATCTCGGGCTTTCCGAAGAGGAAAAACGAATCCTTAAGGAACTTGCATACAACACCATAAAGGCAAAACTTGAGGGGAAAAGCCTTCCCACTATTGAGAACCCAACTGGTAAGTTGCTTGAAAGAAGAGGAGCCTTTGTTACAATCCATAAAAACAAGCAACTCCGGGGGTGCATCGGTTATGTAGAAGGACACCGTCCTCTGTGGGAAACCGTTAGAGATATGGCGATTCAAGCTGCCTTTCATGATCCTCGCTTTCCTCCGCTCTCTGCCGAAGAGCTTCCATATATTGATATCGAAATCTCCGTGCTTACGCCGCTTGAACCCCTAAAGAACATTTCCGACATAGAAATTGGAAAGCACGGTCTTGTGGTGCGCAAGGGATTTTACAGTGGGCTGTTGCTACCTCAAGTTGCTGCGGAATACGGATGGAGTCGGGAGACATTTCTTGAATGGACATGCCGCAAGGCAGGACTTCCTCCAGATGCATGGAAGTCAAAGGATGTAGAAATTTACGTATTTTCGGCGGACGTGTTTTAAGCCTGCCTGCGGCAGGATGGCCACCTCCCGCTAGTATGGCGGGACTGTGTGACGGAACAAAGGAGGCTAGATAGATGGCGGAAGAAAAAAGAATCATCGAAAAATTTTCAGATCTCTTCAATGCCGAAGAACGAAAGGAGCTTTTCAGAAAATATCTTTATTTTCTTGGATGGCTTGAACTACTAATCTTTGTCGGTTGCTGGATCTATCAACTCGGTTCAGAAACGGTAGATAGAAATGGAGTTGCCGTTGATATTCCCTTCCCCTGGCGAGCCTATTTCACAATTTCCTTCCTTGCTCCCATTCTCATCACCTTTGTCATCGGAGTTATCATTGCTGCTTTCAACCGATACATGATAGACAGAGAGCCCAAGCAAAGCACGCCTGATGCTGACGATCTCACCGTAGGCGGTGATCCCGCCAAAGGCGAGACCTATTCAAAACACCCACGACTTACCAGGATGGTCAGACAGCTTCAGCATGTGCCGTTTCTGGGGCTTTTGCTACTCCTCGGGCTTGGCGTGGTAGCTCTCTATAATCTCGATACCATATTTACAATCATCGGAACAATAGGCGAGAAAACCGTAAAGGTGGCTCTGATTTTCATCGTGGGAATAATAGCGCTCCTTTCCATCTTCGCAATGACTTTGATCATCCTGAACTACAAGCTGAGAAAGCGATCTATGGAATACCGCTTCAGAAGCGAGATGGCTGAACGTTTCGGATTGATCATTCTGGAAGACAACACCGTGCTGAACCATGAAGGAAAGCTCCTTGTGCAGGGCAAAAAATGGAAGAAAGCTATTCCCGATTTAGCAAATAAAAAGCCTGGCAAAGAGGATTCTAAAGGAGCAGGTCGGGCTATTGCACCCCTACACAACATGGTTTCACCTAATGCATCACCAGAATCAGCAGAATAGTTCTTCTTATGCCTGGCTTCATCCTGCAGAAAGCGAAGTTTACCGCTTCATAAAAGCTCACAGACTTATCTCCCCCGGAGAACATGTTTTACTTGGAGTTTCCGGGGGACCTGATTCCATAGCTATGGCATATATTCTGCTGAGGCTTAAAAGGCTTCTCGATGTTTCCAGGTATTCCGTTATTCACGTGAATCACGGCATCAGACCCGAATCAGGTTCGGAAGAAGAATTCGTGGTTCAGACAATGAAAAAAGCCGGATTTGAAGATGTTATTGTCGAGAAGGTCGATGTTTTATCGACCTGTCGCCGCATGAAAATATCTATCGAAATGGGAGCAAGACTCTGCCGACACGAAGCTTTTGAACGAGTCAGGAAACAGCTTCATGCGCATAGTATTGCTCTGGCTCATCACGGCAATGATCAGGCAGAGGAACTTCTACTGCGCCTTTTTCGAGGTACAGGCACTGAAGGGCTTGAAGGAATGAGACCCTTAGAGAAGGGTAGAAGCATCATCAGACCTCTACTATGCCTGTCACGCAAGGAAATTCTTGAATACCTGAAGGACAAAGAGATTCCCTTTGTTGAGGACTCGTCCAACACAAGCCCTTGCTTTCAAAGAAACAGAGTTCGCTTAGAACTTATCCCTCTGGCGGAAGATATTTTCAAACGCCCCATAACAAAGGTTCTCAACCGTTTTGCCGATGTAATATCAGAGGAAAACGATTACTGGGAAAAAGAGATAACCAGAGTATTGCCCGACATCTGTATAGAAGAGCGGAACGGGAAAATAGTAATTGATCCAGACAGGTTTAAGGCTCTTCACGTCGCCTTACAGCGGCGTCTTATAAGAGTTCTCTTCCAGCGACTAAGATCCACCTGCTATGGTATCACCTACGCTCACATTGAATCCGTTAGAAAGCTTATCGTAGAAAGCCAGTCCGGCCGCAGGTTGCATGTTGGAGAAATCACTATAATCAAAAAAGGATCCGTCGTTACATTTAGGAGACTCCTCACTGCTTTCGGGGTGACAATGGTGGAGGAGACACCTCGCTAACGCTCGGGGTGACAGCTTTTTGTACTTGGAATGACAGTCTTTCTTTCTCGGGATGACAACCTTTTTACTCGGATTGACGACCTTCTCTGTCATTCCGAGGCATCACCTTCCTTGTCATTCCGAGGCGTCCCGAGCGAAGCGAGGAAACTCCGAGGAACCCTCTGTAGGGGCAACCCTGTGTGGTTGCCCACATCAGGACAGGCACATAGGCCTGCCCCTACATCGTTCGGGATGACAACCTTTCCTTGTCATTCCGAGGTGTCCTGAGCAAAGCGAAGGACGCCGAGGAATCTCATGAGGAGATCCCTCGCTAGCGCTCGGGATGACAAAAAGGAGGGCCGGGGTGACAGGCAGGAAAGACGTCATGCCGAGCCCGGCGTTCCACGGCATCCCATTTTCTAAGGTAGTAGGGGCGTATCGCGATACGCCCCTACTAATGCAATGGGCGGGATAATGCGCCCCTACGCCAAAATCGAAAATTTGAAAACTAACTAAAACACTAAGAGAATATGAAATAAGAGATGGCGCGGGCGAAGGCGAACCTGTATAGCGAATGAAATCCTATCGCTATTTCACCACCTTCTTAAGATCATTTCCTGGTTTGAACTTGACCACTTTGCAAGCTTCAATCGTGATTTTTTCGCCGGTTTTGGGATTTCTTCCTTCTCTGGCCGCACGTTCAGCAACGCTGAAGGTGCCAAAGCCAACGAGAGCAATCTTGTCACCCTTTGCCAAGGCTTCCTGAACAGAGTCTATAAAAGCCTTCAGTGCCTTCTCTGCAGCAGCCTTGCTAATACCAGCTTTTTCCGCCATCTTGCTTACAAGTTCGGTCTTCGTCATCGCTTTCCTCCAAAAAAGTTAATGATTATAAATAGATAGCCCCGACCACGTTTCACGCATTAATTATACATACCTTAAACGCTAACGCAATATAAAACTTACTTCCGAAGGCATTATTCGCTCAAATTTTTAATTTTTCTTCCCACTATAATAAACTCTCTATTCCCCTTCTGGCCTCTTATGGGTGATTCAACTATGCCAATAACCTTGATGCCTAAAGACTTCACAAAATCGGAAATAATATCACACACTTCCATGTGAACCTTCTCGTCCTTCACTATACCACCCTTGCCAACTTTATCTCGACCGGCTTCAAACTGAGGTTTTATCAAAGCAATAAGCCAGGCGTCATTATCATCGAGAAAAGGCATAACCGATGGAATGACAAGCTTTAGCGATATGAAGGATGTATCGATGGTGGCGAGTTCGATCGGTTCAGGCACAAGTTCCTTTGGAAGATAGCGAATATTCTGCCTTTCCAGCACAACGACTCTGGGATCCTGCCGTAGCTTCCAGGCAAGCTGACCGTAACCCACATCAACGGCATAAACTCGTTTTGCGCCCTTCTGGAGAAGGCAGTCGGTAAATCCGCCTGTTGAAGCGCCAACATCCATGCAGACTTTACCAGCAACGGGAATATGGAATGTATCAAGAGCATGAGCAAGCTTCAATCCTCCCCTGCTAACGTACGGTAAAGGGTTTTCACGCACTTCTATTACGCTGTCAGGCTTAACTCCCTTACCTGCCTTTGTACACAGAACCCCGTCAACGTAAACCACTCCTTCAAGGATCATCGCCTGAGCTCGATTTCGGCTTTCCGCTAGTCCTCTATCCACCATCACCTTATCCAACCGCTCTAAGGACCGTGCCATGAGAACCAATGCCACGAACAAGAGTTTCTGCGGTTTGAGCTATACTTTCTGCGTCTATACCCACAAGACGCCTAAGTTGAGATTGTTTCCCATGAGGTATAAACTTATCAGGAAGTCCCAGCCGTTTTATCCGCTTAGGGAAAAATCCTTGTTCTTCAAACATTTCGAGTACAGCGCTACCAAAACCACCCTGGAGAGCATTTTCTTCCACCGTTATTACCACACCGGTTTTTCTAGCCCATTCCATGAGGAGATCGACATCGAGAGGTTTAACAAAGCGAGCGTTGATGACAGCCGCACTAATACCTTTTTCTTCGAGAATCTCAGCCGCCTTGAGCGTAGGATAAACTGTGGCTCCTATAGCAAACAACACCATATCCGAACCTTCACGCAACAGTTCACCCTTACCTATTTCTAACAACCGAAATTCTTCATCCAGGGGAACACCTACTCCACTTCCTCTCGGATACCGCATAGCAATGGGACCTTCTTCATACTGCAACGCTGTAGCAAGCATGTGCTGGAGTTCGTTTTCGTCCTTTGGAGCCATTAGCACCATACCGGGGATGTGCCGAAGATATGAAAGGTCAAAAGCTCCGTGATGAGTGGGACCATCTTCGCCCACCAATCCACCTCGATCCATTGCAAAAACCACAGGAAGTTTCTGTAACGCCACATCGTGTATAATCTGATCAAAAGCCCGCTGCAGGAAAGTAGAATAAATCGCCACAACAGGTCTGAAACCTTCAGTTGCAAGTCCTGCCGCAAAGGTAACAGCATGTTGCTCTGCTATGCCGACATCGAAGAACCGATCCGGATAAAGCTCGGCAAAGCGATCGAGCCCGGTTCCTTCACGCATCGCCGCTGTAATAGCAATAATTCTGGGGTCTTTTTCAGCAAGCTTTACAATAGTGTTACCAAACACAGAAGTATAAGATGGAGCGCAGGCGCCAGAAGAACAGCTTTCACCAGTTTCAACCTTGAAGGGACCAACGCCATGGAAATGGGTTGGATTCGATTCTGCCGGTCGGTATCCTCTCCCCTTCTGAGTAAGCACATGCACAAGAACAGGGCCAGAAACATCCTTAGCGCTCTGGAGAGCTTCAATAAGAAGGTCTATCCGATGGCCTTTAATAGGGCCTATGTAGTGGAACTTCAGAGCCTGAAAGAGAAGTCCCGGGGTAAAGAAAGCCATCAGAGAATCTTCGCTTTTCTTCAAGAGCTGAATGATATTAGGTCCTACACCGGGAATAGCCTTCATCATTTGTTCAACGTTTTTCTTGAGCTGCATTACCATACGGCTTGAAAGCTTTCTGCTGAGAAAGGAAGAAAGAGCGCCCACGTTAGGGGAAATGGACATCTCATTATCATTCAGGATCACAATCAGATCTTTCCCAAGATCACCCGCATGGTTTAGGGCTTCAAAAGCCATCCCACCTGTCATGCTACCGTCGCCAATTATAGCTACCGCTCTGCGCTTACAGCCCTTGAGAGACTTGGCAACACTTATACCCAATGCCGCTGAAATAGATGTGCTGGAGTGTCCTGTTCCAAAGGCATCATGAGGGCTTTCTTCTCTTTTGGGAAATCCAGAAATTCCACCATAGGTTCTAATGGTGGGAAAAAGTGCCTTTCTGTCTGTAAGAATCTTATGAGCATAACTCTGGTGTCCCACATCCCACACTATGCGATCTTCTGGAGATTTAAAAACATAATGAACCGCAATAGCAAGTTCCACAACTCCAAGGTTAGGAGCAAGATGTCCACCGTTTTTGGACACAACTTCTATGATTTCCTGCCTTATTTCATCAGCAAGGGTCTGAAGCTCCACAAGCGATAGTTTTTTTAAATCCTCAGGGCCGTTGACTCTATCCAATATTCTTTCTTTTTCCAAAACCATCCCCTCCCGATCCCGCCAGGCGGGATTAACTACTACGATTCAACACATAAAAAGCGATAGCTCTTAAAGGGTTAGCTCTGTCATCGTATCCAGAAATAGCATCCAGAGCGCGTTCCACATGTTCTCGAGCGAGTCTGCGGCTTTCTTCAATACCTACCAAAAATGGATATGTTCGCTTCCCTTTACGGTCGTCTGAGCCAGGAGTTTTTCCCATTTCTTCAAAGCTACCTGTCACATCGAGAAGATCGTCGGTAATCTGAAAAGCCAGTCCTAGATGACGACCATAACGACCCATCCGCTCAATTTCAGATTCCGAAGCTCCAGCGAGAATTGCTCCCGCCTGAACCGACGCAGTAATAAGAGCACCCGTTTTCCTGGCGTGCATATACTCAACTGTTGGCACGTCCACTTCCTTGCCTTCACAGGCAAGATCAATCATCTGTCCACCGACCATGCCCTTAAAGCCAGAAGCCCTGGCAATAATATGAATTACTCGCATGACGGTCCCGGAACGATCTTCCAGACCGTGCTCTGCCATCAACTCAAATGCATAGGTCAGCAAAAGATCCCCTGCAAGAATAGCTACCGCTTCTCCAAAAACTTTGTGATTGGTTGGCTTTCCCCGTCTGAAATCATCGTTGTCCATTGCAGGTAGATCATCGTGGATGAGAGAATAGGTATGAATCATTTCAAGCGCACAGGCAACGGGAAGAAGAGCCTTTGAGGATCCTCCACAAGCTTCATGAGCTGCTATACAGAGGATAGGCCGGAGTCGCTTCCCTCCCGCAAACAGGCTATATCTAGCCGCTTCCACCACTCGCCCTTCCATCCCATCTATTGGGGGGAGATACTTATCAAGCGCTTTATCTATAATCTCTCGCTTTTCCGCCACATAGGCTTTGAGATCAAAGTCCATCAATCTCCTTACTCCCCCTCTTCTTCCTCAAAGGGTTCTATCTTTAAGCTCCGGCTTCTATCCTCTCGAAGAATTTTCTGAACTTTTGCTTGAACTTCGTCAAGCTTTTTCTGACACCACTCGATAAGATCCATTCCTTCTGCGAAAACCTTAATCGCCTCTTCTAGAGGCAAACTGCCACCTTCTAGTTGGCGAACGATATTTTCAATTTTGTCCATCGCATCTTCGATGGTTAACTCTTTTCTCCTTTTGTCCACCATCACGTTGTCCTTCGTGCATTAACAACTATCCTGCAGACTTTGACTCCTCAACTTTACAAACAAGCATTCCCTGAGCAAGTCTTACTGTGATCATTTCCCCTACTGGCGCATCTTCCGCTTTCTTTACAATCTTACCATCCGATAATCTGGTCACAATAGCATACCCACGGTCAAGCACTTTGTAAGGACTCAAAGCATTCAGAGCCGTCAAACATCTATGATGTCTTTCATTACACCTTCTTAAAATTTCGACGATCGACTTTAAAAGAAAACTTTTCTGATGTTCCAATTCTCGCCTCATAGAAGTGATGTTCCGCATTGGATCTACGGAAACAAGGCGAGCGTGAAGGAACCGAACGGAATTCGAAATAGCTTCCTGACGGTGATTTATTGCGTTTATCATGCGGTCACGCCAGTTCTTAAGACTTTCCATGCGATCTGCCAGTTCTCTTTCTGGGCTTTTCAGACGTTCCCTTAAAAGATCCAGGGTTTGCTGAGATCTAAACAGGAGATCGGTAATCGCCTTTTTAAGAGACGAAGCGTAAGCTTCTAGATTACGCATAACACTTTCCTGCTGATCCACCACCCATTTTGCTGCAGCGGTAGGAGTAAGAGCTCGATAATCAGCGGCAAAGTCCGATAGAGTAACATCTATTTCGTGACCCACGGCGGATATACTGGGAATGTTCAGCCCCGCCACCGCTCTCACCACTTCTTCTTCATTAAAAGCCCAGAGATCTTCGATGCTTCCGCCGCCTCGCCCGATAATAGCAACATCCCACCGGTTTTGAGATTGCAGTTCATTAGCTAATCGAATGGCATCCACAATATCTTTAGGCGCCTTATCTCCCTGAACCTGAACGGGAATGATGGTAACTTCAGTTGGAAATGGTGCACGACGAAGCACGGCAAGGATATCCCGAATGGCTGCACCTGTGGCTGAGGTAATTACCAGAACTTTTTGAGGGCACAGAGGCATGGTTTTTTTTCTTGCAGGGTCGAAGAGCCCCTCGGCGGATAGTTTTGCCCGGATCTGTTCAAAAAGTAGCTTTAAAGCCCCAACACCCCGAGGTTCCATGTATTCCACAATCATCTGATATTCACCCCGGGGTTCATATACGGTGATACGACCGAAACAGAGCACTTCGAGGCCGTCCACCGGTTTAAAACGAAGAGCTAATCTACTGCCCCGGAAGCAAACCGCTCTAATCTGAGCATCGCTGTCTTTCAGAGAAAAATACAAATGTCCCGACGATGGTTCTTTCAGGTTGGAAATTTCTCCCACAACCCAGCAAACAGCAAATTCACCTTCCAGCAGATGCTTGATCTGTCTGGTTATTTCACTAACGGTCAGGATATTTTTATCCTCACCAGGATCTACAGATGGAAGCATAGCTCACCTTTCTTTACTGAGGAATAATTGTCATCCCGAACGTAGGGACAACCCTATGTGGTTGCCCATCATTGGGGGTGGCCACGGGGGCCGCCCCTACCATCGGGACGCCTTGGAATGACATGGCACTTGGATTTTCGCTTCTTAGCTGCCTTTTACATTAACCTAGGATCCATGGCATTACGAAGCCCTTCTCCCATTACGTTGTAGGCGGTTATTGTTAAAAATATCGCTGCCCCCGGAAAAACCGTAAGCCACCAGGCGAACTCCACATAGTCTCGACTCTGGCTTAAAATGTCTCCCCAGCTCGGTGTTGGTGGCGGCACACCAAACCCGAGGAAACTCAAACCCGATTCTGTCAGTATTGCACCGGCTACGCCAAACACTACCGCAACAAGCACAGGAGCCATGGCATTCGGTAGCATGTGGATAAAAATGATCCTTGCAGGGCTTGCTCCGAGAGCCTTCAGAGCAAGAACGAAATCCATGGTCTTTAATTTCAAGAATTCAGCTCTAACGAAACGAGCAATCCCCGTCCAGCCCGTGAGCCCGATCACGACCATGATATTGTAAATGCTGGGCGGGAGGAAAGCAATAATAGCGATAATGAGAAAAAACGTAGGGATAGTTAAAAGAATTTCTATAAGTCGGTTGATGCAAGCATCTACCCATCTGCCGAAGTAGCCGGCAAGTCCTCCCATAACTATTCCGATAACTGTCGCAATTCCGACAGCCACAACACCTACAGAAAGGGAAACTCGAGCGCCGTATATCATCCGGCTCAGCACGTCTCTTCCCCTATCGTCCGTTCCAAACCAGTGTTTACTACTTGGAGGAGAAAGAATCTCCAGAAGGTCGTGCTCTGTCGGTGAATATGGCACAAGAGGCCATATAAGCCATCCCGATCCTTCCTTTGTGTCAAGCTTCTGCAAAGGAGAAAGACCTTTATGTTTGCGTAAACTTCGCCAATCTTCGTAGGATTTTCCAGGGTTTTCCGACGTAAAAACCGGAAAGGACAGAGAGCCCTTCACATAAGCCACTACGGGTCTGTCATTGGCTAGAAGAGGCGCAAAGATAGCAACAAACCAGAAAAATATAGCCACAATCAATCCCATCACGGCAACACGATTCCGACGAAACCTTAACCAAACCGTTCCCCAATAGGATCGTCTAACTACAGCCATAAGCCCCCTTCCTCAACAGGAGATTCCTCGGAGTTCCTTCGCTTCGCTCGGGACGCCTTGGAATGACAGGTATCACCCCGAGCGTTAGCGAGGTGCCTTCTCTTCTTATCCAGATGGATGGTCACTGAAGTTTAATCCTGGGATCAAAAACAGCGTATAACACATCTGAGAGAATAAGCCCAATAAGAGTGAGAATCGCTGAAATGGTTGTAAGAGCCATTATAACCGGGTAATCGCGGGAAAGGACTGCTTCAAAGCCGAGCTGTCCCATTCCCGGAATAGAAAAGATGCTTTCGATGATAACACTCCCACCGAAGAGTGAAGGGAGCAGATAAGCCAGCAGGGTAATAAGAGGAAGAAGCGCATTCCTCAAAGCATGCTTCATTATAACGATTCGCTCTTCAAGCCCTTTTGCTCTGGCGGTGCGTATGTAGTCTTCCCGAATTACTTCCAGAAGTTCAGCCTTCATAAGACGTGAAAGGTATGCCCATCCTCCGTAGCTGAGGCAAAAAACGGGCAATACCAGATGCCATATTCGATCAACAAGCCACTTGAGGAAAGGATACTGCTCTGCACCAAGAGAAGAAATGCCATATACAGGAAAGATATCCCAATATTCGCCACCACCAAAAAGCATAATAAGCATAACGGCAACCCAGAAGCTTGGGAGAGAATACAAAATAAAGAACCCAATTGTTAAGATCCTGTCCCAAAGGCTTTCCGTCCTAACGGCGGAGTATACTCCGGCAGGAATGGCGATCAAATACACCAGCAGAATAGACAGGATATTAAGCTGAAGAGTAACAGGGAGTCGTTCTTTGATTTTATCCCACACCTTCCGATGATCTTTGTAGGAATAGCCAAAATCGAAGGTTAACACTCTCTTGACCCACATTAGATACTGGACCGGTATGGGTTTATCCAGTCCGTAAAGCTTTTTGGTCTCTTCGATTATCTGTTTTGTAGCTGCCGTATCGGCGAGTTGCCCTTCGCCCTTCATTTGCAATTTCATAAGAATGGGATTTCCTGGAGCCAACTGAATGATGATGAAGGTAATAAAGGTTATTCCTATAAAAGTTGGAATTACCTGAAGGAGTCGGCGTATTATGTAAGCTCTCATATCTCCCTCACTTCAACATGCCCTTTAAGAAAAGCTTTAACTTCCGGTATGGTTACTTCCCGCCTGTGGAATATTCCGGCTGCTAGAGCCGCTTCAACATCGGTTTTTGTGAAGACTTCCAGGAAATGTTCTGCACAGCCAGCTCCGCTGGATGCTATCACGGGTATAGAAACAGCATTGGAGACGGCCTGCATGAGTTCTATATCAAACCCCTTATTTGTTCCATCACGGTCGATACAGTTAAGGAGAATTTCACCAGCCCCCAGGCTTTCACAAACCTTTGCAAGTGTCACGGCATCAACATTTCTACCTTCTCGACCTCCTTTTATTGTGCATTGATACCAGCAGTAACGTTCTCCATTAGGTCCGGGAATATCTGTAGGAATAACATAGACTCCTCCCACGGCGGGATCATCAGGACGAGAAACATACACCCGGCGAGGATCAATAGAAATAACCACTGCCTGACTTCCGTAAACTCTCGAGATCTGCTCAATGGAGCTTTTACCTGAAGGACCTCGACGAAGCACCTCTTCCACAATGAGAACGGCATCGCTTCCTATGGAAACCTTATCGGCACCTGAGCGAAAATATTCAGAAGCCACATCCAGAGCCGAATATTCTCGCCCTGTGCGATCAACATAATCTCGAATACCGCCTCCTATCGTGAGAGGCACGAAAACATGGCGCGACGTTTCTTTAAGCACTTCAAGCATGGGCATATCGAGAAGAGGAAAATCTCTAAAGCCTGTGATATTGAGAAACGTGATCTCATCGGCTCCTTCTTCGTAATACCTCCGGGCAAGTTCTACAGGATTACCAAGATTTCGAACTTCTCTGTTTTGTGGATCCCGAACATCGTATTGATCACCCTTGGTGACCACCAGCTCACCGGCATCATTAGCTCTAACATCCAGGCAGGCAATGATTCGTTTGGCAAGCACGGTTTTTTCTGGAATCACAGGAGGAAGTTCTGGCTCAAGGCGCTCACCGTAGAGGAAATTTTCGAGAATTTTCAAGCCAATAGAACCACTCTTTTCGGGATGGAACTGGGTAGCCACCAAATTGCCCCATTCTATGGCGCTTACGAATTCGTCTTCGCCGTAATTTGTTGTGGTGAGAATAAGGTTGGCATCTTGAGGATCGACGCAGTAGGAATGGACGAAATAGAATTTTTCCGACCCGGTTAAGCCGTGGAAAATTCTGGAAGGCTTACGAGCTTTAACGCCGTTCCAGCCTATATGAGGAATTGAAAGAGACGTTCTGAGTTTCCTCACGATCCCTTTGAAGATACCGAGTCCTCTAACACCTGGTGATTCCTCGCTTTCTTCAAAAAGAGCCTGCAAGCCAAGGCAGATTCCCAAAAAGGGACGTCCTGAAAGGATGTAGGCTCTAAGAGCTTCATCAAAACCTTTACGTTGTAGAACCCGCATCATTTCTCCAAAAGAGCCTACCCCGGGGAAGACGAGTTTTTCCGCATTGACTATATCTTCGGGCTTTTCAACAAAATGAACCGTCTCACCTAGTTTTATAAGAGCATTTACAACGCTTCGAACATTACCAGCACCATAATCGAGAAAAGTAATCATGTCGTAAGGCCTCTCTTTTCCACAAAAATTCTCAACGCATACGCTGGTCATACCCTCATGTCCTTTACTTTTATAGCACAATTATCGTTCCCGTGCTAATAATTAAGCCATAACCACAGTCACGCATAACTTGACTTATCAAATCCCTAACAATTATAGAGTTACCGGCTTTAGGTGTTTGGAAACCAGAGGTGGAAAAGATTCACATGAAAAGTTCAACGGCAGCTATTGTAGTAACTTTTTATCCTCCCAGGGACTTCTACGAGCATTTAGCAAGCAGTGTAATTCCACAGGTAGATCGAGTCATAGTCGTGGATAATACTCCTACACCCAGCGAGGTTCTGCAAAGCATTCACGACGAACGAGTTATTCTCCTTTCAAACAAGAGCAATATTGGATTGGCACAGGCTCAGAACCTGGGCATAAGCCTTGCCATTTCTATGGGTTATGAATGGGTTTTGCTGCTCGATCAGGATTCAAGGCCTGCTCCAGATTTTATGGATTCCATGCAGGATCACTACAATTCTCTAACCCCAGGCGAAAAGGAAAATCTCCTGATGCTGGCTCCTAACATCTGCGATAAGTTAGGAGGATTCTTTTACCCTAGAATCATAAGATCTAGATTTGGTTTCAAACGCATTCATTGCGAACATGGAAAAGTCATCCGCAATGCGCTTATTGCAATTTCTTCTGGTAGTCTAATTCCTGTTCGATCTTTTCAGCGTATTGGTTTTATGGATGATGATTTTTTCATAGACTACGTGGATAACGATTTTTGCTTAAGAGGCATCTCTCGAGGCCTAACCATTCACATCGTTTGCAATGCCTTATTATTTCACCGATTAGGAAACGTCAGAAAAACCTACTCCTTAGGACGACTAGTTGTAAGATCAAGCTTTCATGAACCTGCAAGACGTTACTTTATTTATCGTAACAGAATAAGAGTCTGGAAACGGTATTTCAAAAAAGTGCCAGAGTTTGTTTTGTATGATTTTATGGCCCTGGCGTATGATTTGGTTAGAATAGCCTTCATGGAAGACAACCCAAGGGAAAAACTCAAAGCGGCATTTAAGGGCATGATAGACGGGTGGAAGTTACAATGACAATCACCAATCAGGCAAATTAACCGCTCTGCCCCGGTCAGGATACTCCTCGTTATCGTTCGGGGTGACAGCCCTTTGCTTGTCATGCCGAACGTAGTGAGGCATCCCCTTCCCCCTTTTGTCACACCGAGCGAATGCGAGGCATCTCTTCCAGGAGATCCCTCGTTTCACTCAGGATGACAGGCCTCCTGACTGTCACTTCGTTCGGGACGGCGTCTCATGAGAAGATCCCTCTGTGTTCTCTGTGTGCTCCGTGGTGGGCTTCTTGTTTTTTACCACAGAGAGCACAGAGCCGTGATGTCTTAATTGACATCTAACGTTATCATCTGATACCTAAATTCCTGGAAACTGCTCAGGTGCTCCACGAAGGAGCAAAATAGGGAACCTCGTGAAAATCGAGGGCGGGCCCACCGCTGTAATCGGGGACGAAGGCTGCAGAAAAGCCACTGTCTCGTTGAACCGAGATGGGAAGGCGCAGCCGGAGGATGATCCGAAAGCCAGAAGACCTGCCTGAGCGGTGTGTTGCTAGGACGATGGGGAAGTAAAGCCCTAGCCGGGTAAAACATCCGAGGATAAAAAGGGAAATCCCGGATCTGAAACTTTGGTTTGGGTTCGGGATTTTTGTTTTTCATCGAAGGAGAAAAACCATGAAACCCTTCAAACTTTGTTATTTTTCCGCAACAGCTACCGATATACCTTCCCTGAGCAAAGGAGTGCAACGTTTTAAGGCGAATGGTGGGGAAATAGATGTGTACGCAAGGACTCAGGGACAACTTCTCACTCAAGCCGGAAAAGAAGCCTTTATTCGTGCTGCTCTAAACTCCGACGTGGTCATTATAACTTTCCATGGAGGAACGGCTTCTTTCCCGGCATTTTCCATCTTTGCCGAAACCTTTTCTGAAAACCAATCTACCGACCAGCGTCCCTATCTTCATCTGCAACCCATAGGGGGTATGGATGAAGACGCCATAGAAGCTGCAAAAAAATTTTCCACAGATTTTGGCACTCCTACATGGGACACAATAAATAGATACCTTAATTACGGCGGTGCCATAAACATTGAAGAATTGCTAAAATTTCTCCATAACCGGATTTTCGGAACGAATATCCCATGCTTACCGCCCACTCGCCCACCGGAAGAAGGTATCTATCACCCCGACTTTCCCCAGATAACCTCTCTAGACGATTATCTTGAGGCCATTAAAACACGTTTTAATCCCGCTCCCCAATTTACCGTCGGATTGTGGTTTTATCAAAGCTACTGGCTCAACGGTAACACCGAATTCGTTGATGCCATCATCAGATCTGCTGAAGCTCAAGGAGCTGCCGTAATACCAGTTTTCCATCTGCGACACCGAGATAAAGAACGGGGAAATCGTGGAGCCGATGAAGTGGCAAAGATGTTTTTCATGGACGGCGATCGTTCTCGTATTGACGTGCTTATCAACCCTCTTCTTTTCTCGCTAACACTGGCTTCTCCAGATTATAACACCATTCTTCCTCGACTTAACGTCCCCTGCATTCAAGCAATTACGTCCATGGCACCGTTTTCCTTCTGGAAAGAATCCCTTCAGGGGCTTTCCATCATGGACGTGGCTTACTCTGTGGCTCAACCCGAATTTGACGGAGCTCTCATCACGGTGCCTGTAGCCACGAGAGAAGAAGAATCGATCGATCCCATCACAGGAGCAGCCATTATCAAATTCAAGCCCATACCGAAGCGAGTCAATAAAGTAGTAAGACTGGCACTTAACTGGGCTCGTCTCAAACGAACACCTCCCGAAGAACGTCGAGTAGCCATAGTCTTTCATAACTATCCTCCCCGAAATGATCGAATTGGATGCGCTGCCGGGCTTGATAGCTTCGCAAGCGTTAAAGAACTTCTCGATCGAATGAAAGAACAGGGTTACAGGATTGATCGCACATACTCCAGCGGAGACGAACTGGCTCAGGAAATACTCTCCCGAATGACATGCGACCAGCGATGGCTTCCAATGGAAGAAATGGCCAGAAGAGCCGAAGCTTTTGGAAAACCAGAAGACATCAGCCGCTGGCATGATGAACTCCCTCTGCCTGTTAGAGAAAAAATGAACTCCGATTGGGGAACACCTCCAGGCAACCTATTTGTGCACGAAGGAAATATGTACTTCCCTGGGGTGCTCAACGGAAACGTTTTTCTTACGATCCAACCTCCTAGAGGCAAACTGGAAAATATCGAAAAAATATACCATGATCCGAATCTCTCCCCACCTCATCACTATCTGGCTCATTATCGTTGGATTCGGGATGTCTTTAAGGCTCACGTGGTTGTGCATGTTGGAAAACACGGCTCTCTTGAATGGCTACCTGGAAAGGCTGTCGGTCTGTCCGAGGAATGCTATCCAGATCTTGCCATAATGGAACTTCCAAACGTTTATCCGTATATCATCAACGATCCCGGCGAAGGAACTCAGGCAAAACGCCGATCCTACGCCTGTATTATTGATCATCTTACGCCAGCCATGACTAACGCCGATCTTTACGACGACCTGGCAAAAATTCAGGAACTCATGGCAGACTATCAGCTTGCTTCGACAGAAGATCCAGCCAAACAGGAAATCCTTCGTCCTATGATATGGGAAGCCGTGGAAAAAGCTCATGTAGAAAAAGATCTCGGCATAACAAAAGACGAAGCTTTTAGAGACTTCGACAGCTTCCTCGAAAAACTTCACGCTTACCTCACCGAACTGAGCGACACGATGATAAACGATGGACTACACATAATGGGTATTCCGCCAGAAGGTGATCGCCTTGCAGAATTTCTGGTGCAACTCACTCGTCTCCCCAATGGTGATGTGCCATCTCTTAGAGAATCAATTGTATCGTTTCTCGGCCTGGACTACGATGACGTCTTGGAACATCAGGGGAAAAGACTGGACAGATTTGGTGGCAAAACTGGAGCCGAAATTCTGCGGTTTGCTCACGAAAAAGCCCTTGAACTGGTTCGTAAGCTTCAAGCTGAAGATTTTTCACCCGACGCCATCCCGAGAATTACATCCCAGATTCTTGGGAAAAGATCGCCTCAAGTAGAAGCAGTGCTTTCATACATAGCAGAGACTCTGATTGATAATATCAGAGCCTGCCGACAGGAAATAGATTCATGCCTTCGTGCCTTCTCCGGAGGCTTTGTGCTTCCTGGCCCTTCGGGAGCACCAACTCGAGGTCAGGCAGGTATACTTCCTACAGGAAGAAATTTCTACTCGGTCGATCCCAACAAAATCCCGACCCCTGCCGCCTGGGAAGTTGGTGTAAGATTGGGAAATGCCCTGCTAGAACGATACCTTAAGGAAAAAGGAAGTTATCCAGAAAGCGTGGGTATTCTCGTCTTCGCAACTTCTACAATGAGGACAAGGGGCGACGACATTGCCGAAATTTTCTATCTCATGGGTGTTAAACCCGTATGGCAGAAGGGAAGTGGAAACGTAATAGGGCTTGAAGTAATACCACTCGAACAGCTCGGGCGACCGAGAATCGATGTGGTTCCAAGAGTCAGCGGACTTTTTCGAGATACCTTCCCCAATCTTATTGAACGCATTGATGAAGCCGTTCAGATGGTGGCAACTCTTAAAGAGGCGGGAGAATCGAATTTCATATTGAGGCATGTTGAGCGGGACATGGAAGAATATCTGGCAAAAGGTATGAGTCGTGATGAAGCCTTCAGAGAGGCAACGCTAAGAGTATTCGGGTGTCCTCCCGGAACTTATGGAGCTGGGGTGGCAGAGCTTGTTGAGTCAAAAATGTGGAACACACAGGAAGACCTGGGGAATATTTACATCAGATATTCTTCCCACGCCTATGGTCGAGGCGTTTACGGAACGCATAAGCCAGAAACTTTTCGTAAGGTGCTAGCTAGAGTTGACGCAACGGTGAAAAACGAAGACTCCCGCGAATACGATATGATGTCCTGCACGGATTATTACAATTACTACGGAGGGCTTATCGTAGCGGTAAAAACCGTGAAAGGATTCCTGCCATTTGCTACAATGGGGGACAGTGCTGATCCTAGACGTGTTAAGATCAGAACCACTCAGGAAGAAGCCAAGCATGTGCTTAGATCTAGGCTTGTTAATCCCAAATGGTTAGAAGGAATGAAACGACACGGTTTTAAGGGAGCTGGCGATATTTCCCATGTGGTTGACATCGTCTTTGGTTGGGATGCCACAGCGGAAGTTATGGAAGACTGGATGTATGAAGAAATCGCAAAATCCTATGCTCTTGATCCGACTATGCGTGAATGGATGAAACAGGTCAGCCCCTTTGCTCTTCAAAACATTCTGGACAAGCTGCTGGAAGCAATTGCTAGAGGCATGTGGCAAACGTCGCCGGAGATGGAAGAAAGACTGAGGGAAATTTTGCTTGAAATGGAAGGAGAAATTGAGGAATGGACTGATCAGAAGTAGCAAAAATAATTAAGCCTGACCTCTCGCTTTTAATTTTAGAGTCATTATTTTTTGCTTGCTAAACGATATAAAAAATATAGAAGAAAGTCCTGCTTGAAAAACTGATGTGCGGGAGGTTGCGGGTTTATGAAGTTGAAAAAGGTAATTTTCGGGTTCCTGACATGCCTTGCTTTGATCCTCTTTCAGGCGATTCAAGGATGGGGATTGTCGGCAGCTGAAGAGCTTTACGAAAAGGCAAAAATGGAACCTTTTATGTTTAAAAAGCTTGCCATTTACAATGAAGCCATTGCCATGGATAAAAATCTCATTAATGCTCGCAAAGAAAGAGCTTTTATTCTTTACTACCAGGGCAGATACCTTGAAGCCATAGACGATCTGACAGCATGTATTGAAAACGGTCTGGATGGAAGTGAAGTTCGGTCTTTGAGAGCCAAGGCTTTTATAGCTCTCAAGGAATATCAAAAAGCTCGAGATGATCTTTCCATAGCGATTGCATTTGATGATCAGAATAGAGAAGCTCGGCTGGATAGAGCTCTGGCAAATGCACGGCTTAAAGAATACAACGAAGCAATCAACGACCTTAAGGTTTTACTAAGGGAAGATCACCACGATAAGACTTCCAAACTGGCATATCGACTTATGGGAGAGATCCTTTTGGCTCGTGGAGAAAACGATATAGCGAGAGAATATTTTGCCAAAGCCGGTAGATGGGATAGTGTTTTGGGTATTAGCTTTCCAGGCGGCATGTATAATGCCAAATTGCTCAGTGTCATGGGAATGATTGGCCTTGTAGTTTCCTGCGCCGCTCTCATTTTTAAGGTTGACATCCCTGCTCCCAGACGAAGTAAGAAGCGGTAAATAACTTGACGGATTTTGGGTTTATGTGTTAAAGAAGATTTTACCAAATTGTAAGGAGAGATGGCCGAGTAGGTCGAAGGCGCTCGCCTGCTAAGCGAGTGTCCCGCCCAAAGCGGGACCGTGGGTTCGAATCCCACTCTCTCCGCCATATAATGAAGTATCCCCTGTTCTGCTAAGGTCTCTGAAGCTATGGAATCGTCTCCTTTTCTAAAATTTCCGCATCTTTCCCGTAGGTTTGGAGAAATTTTAACGTTTTAATAAAGGGGGCTAAAATGATCAACTTATGTTACACCTGTGGGAGTTGTGACGCCGAGTGTCCAATAAACAGGCGTAGTAAACAATTATCCCCCAGAAAAATTGTTAGGTTTCACCTGTTAGGATATACCGACGAAGCATCAAACCTCCCGGAAATTTGGTGTTGTGTCAAATGTGGTCGCTGTGGAAGAGTATGTCCTATGGGCGTTAAGCCTTTCGAAGTTATTGAAGAGTCTAAAGATCATTTCGCAAAAAAAGAACCTCAAAAAAGCCGTCAACTGTTCCTTTTACTACGGGATCTTAAAATAAAGCTCCAGCAGGCAAGGTATAAGCTCTTACAAAGTGTGCTCCGTGAAGAAGATATCTCCCTTACAGATATCTGGAATCGAGCAAATGATGATGCTAGGTCACATGAAGATGAAAGGCTTACAAATCCGGTAAATGTTAAACCATCTGGATCTTCGCTGGAGTGGCTATTTCTAAAATACTTCGATCTTCCTACGGATCTAAGACGCTGTTTTACCTGTGGTTCCTGCACAAACGCCTGCCCGGTGTCAGTAAAAAGCTGGATCTTTAGCCCCTTAAAAATATTCAGAATGGTGAGATGGGGACTGATAAAGGAAGCTGCCATGGAACCTGGAATATGGCTTTGTATAGACTGCGGACGTTGTATGGACGTTTGCCCTCAAAAAGTAAAAGGTCTCTGGATCCTAAAACTCCTCAGGGAATACGCCGTAGCAGAAGGCATAGTAACTAACACCACCATTCGTCGCTGGGAATTTCTGGACGGAGAGCTTTACAGGATATATCATAATTACATCAGCGGTTTTATGAAACATTAGGACAACACAGATTAAGGAGGGTCACTATGGCTATAATCACCATTTCCAGGGGTTCTTACAGTCACGGAAAAGAAATTGCGGAAAAAGTGGCTAAGAAACTTAACTACGACATTATTTCCAGGGAGGTTTTAATTGAAGCTTCCAGACAGTTCAATGTTCCTGAGGTAAAACTCCTTCATGCCATCAAAGACGCACCATCCTGGCTAGATAGCATTACCTACGGAAGGGAAAAATACATAGCTTATATTCAAGCGGCAATTCTCAGGCATTTTAAGAAGGATAATGTTGTTTATCATGGTTTCGCAGGTCATTTCTTTGTAAGAACCGTTCCCCATGTGCTTAAGGTGAGAATTGTTGCCGACATGGAGGAGCGGGTAAAGTTGGTCATGGAAAGAGATGGAATTTCAAGAGATGAAGCTATCAAACAGCTCACAAAAATTGATGAAGAGCGTAGAAAGTGGAGTCAAAGACTTTACGGGATTGATACGTTTGACCCACATCTTTACGACCTGGTTATCAGGATAAAAAAGCTAAAAGTGGACGATGCTGTGGATATTATTTGCCATACTGTGTCTTTGGATACCTTTAAAACCACGCCAGAGTCTCAAAAGATTCTGGACAATCTCGCTACGGCAGCAGAAATAAAAGCTGCACTTGTCAATATCCGTCCTGACGTAGAGGTAACTTACGAAGATGGAGTAGCCACGGTACATACAACCTTGCCGCTGGAAATTGATGAAACCGGTCTGAAACGTCAAATAGAAGAAGCCTGTCTAAAAATTCCCGGAGTAAGAGAAGTTAGAATTCACATCTCACCAGCGGGTGCGTTTTAATTTAGATTACCTGGAAAACCAAAAAATGAACTGGCGGAGGGAGTAGGATTCGAACCTACGGTCCCGCTTCCACGGGACAACGGTTTTCAAGACCGCCGCCTTAAACCACTCGGCCATCCCTCCGCCTCGTTTTTCTGTTAGCATCTAAGCTAAATTCTGTCAAGAAGCGGCGCCAGTGTAACGATTGGTTGCATGAAAATCAGAAAGTGATCTCAAAAATTAGCAACAATCGAAAATCTCTAATCAACGAGGCAAGATCTTAGAAAGCCCTGCAAAATCTGATCCAAGCAACTTTTCAACGGTAAGGATGATTACAAGCCCACGGTCTGTTTTGGCAATCCCCAGAGCGTAGTTGGCACAGTGCTGGTAAATGATGCCAGGAACATCTTCTATTTCTTCGCCCCTAAGGTACAATACTCCCATGACTTCATCTACATGAATACCCACAAGAGCTCGATCCTCCTGAACCTTTGTTTCAGCTATTATGATACAAGAATTTTCAGACGAAACATCTTCTTCTGTTCCTAGGACCTTACCAAGACTTATCACAGGAATTACTTTGCCCCTCAGGTTGATAACACCCTCCACAAAATCGGGAGTTTCTGGAACCTGTGTTGCAGGCATTGCCGTTATTACTTCTTTTACGGTATCTATTGATAAACCGTAGATTGATTCAGAAGATCTAAAGATCAAGTACTTTCCGGTAAATCTTGCATGACGTTTCTTTATCTCTTCCTGTTTTTTCTCTTCTGTAACATCCATCAGAGCGCCAACAACATAATCCACATCACCTAGCTCGTTTAAAACTATCTCACTGAACTCACGAACCCACACCAGGTCTCCATGCTTAGTCCGAACTCTATACTCCCGCACGTAAACCTTATTTCCCTTAAGAGCTTTAACAAAGGCTTCCTTCGCAGAGGCTTTATCCTCATCGTATATGAGATCGACCCACCTAATGGATTTCAGCTCTTCCTTGGTATAGCCGGTAATCGCTTCAATCTGATACCCGTAAAAGTCGGCAAAACCGTTTTTATAGCCTTTATAAGCAGCAACTCGTTGATAACTTTCCGCTGAACTGCTCATGGTAGCCACCTTTTTAGCAAGTTGTGCCCATCTTAAGCCAAAACACTCATTTAAATTATAACCGTGACTTAATAAATCATTCAATGATTCAATACCCGCCTAAAACTTTTTCTATGAATAGGAGACGGACCAAATTTAGCGAGAGCCTCGAGGTGATACTTTGTGGGATAGCCCTTGTGCTGATCAAAACCGTAGGCTGGGTATATTCTGTGATAAAAACTCATAAGACGGTCTCTAAAAACCTTCGCAACTATGGATGCAGCCGCTATTGAAAGACTCTTAGAATCTCCTCCCACTATTCCCCTTTGACAACAGTTCAGGTTAACCTTATAGGGACCATCTACAAGCACGATATCAGGCGGAGGAGTTAGCGCTCTAAGGGCACGTTCCATAGCTTTTAAGCTTGCATTGAGAATATTCACAGCGTCTATTTCGTCAGGACACGCATAACCGATGCCAACTTCTGCCAGACGAAGAATTTCCTGAAATAGCTCTTCCCGACGAAGTGGAGAAAGTTTTTTGGAATCGTTTATGCCGTCAATATTGATATTTTCCGGGAGAATAACCGCCGCAGCCACCACAGGACCGGCAAGGGGTCCTCTACCCGCTTCGTCCACTCCGGCAATACGTTTAAACCCCTCTAACCGAACACTCCTGTCGAAATCGGCTAATAGCATTCTCTAATATTTTATTGTGATCAAATTACGGCGAGACCATATGGGCGTACGGCCGTACACCCCTAAATAACATCGTATTGCGACACAACCTTCTGGGATATTCGAAAATTGTTTCACCTGCGGGCGTAGGGGCACACGGCCGTGCGCCCCTTCTGCAATTCTTTTACATTTTCTCACGTATTCTCGCAGCCTTACCAATTCGCTCCCTAAGGTAGTAAAGTCGTGCACGTCTTACTCGACCTCTTCTCACCACCTCAATTTTGTCTATACGAGGAGAATGAAGAGGAAAGATGCGCTCGACTCCTATACCGTATGAGACTTTTCTTACGGTAAAAGTAGCATTGGCGCCGCCTCTGTGTTTTCTGATGACAACCCCTTCAAAAACCTGAATTCGCTCTTTATCCCCCTCAAGGATTCTGGTGTGGACTCTAACAGTGTCCCCCACCCGGAAAGCGGGGATATCCATTCTCATCTGATCTCGTTCAATCTTTTCAATCAACCTATCCCGCATGACCTTATCCTCCATTCGTAATCTTTTCTTCTACGAATCGCCAAAAAGACGGTCGATTATAATAGCCGCTGCACATCGAACTGACAAGTGGTTATATAAACTTTTACCACGAATCGGCTCAAGAATATAATCTGCCATAACGAAAACTTCCTCTGCCAGTCCCCAGGCTGTACCGAAAAGCAGGAGAACCGGTTGGGCGTTTTCTGCAGAAACAAACTTTTTAGCATCGGCGAAAGAAATGGTTTTTTCCTTATTTCGAAGTTGTGCCGATGTTGCCCATAATTGGGGAGTCACGTCATGAGATAATTTGATATTTTCGATGGCATCATCAATGGAATCAACGAGAACGATGGTCTGAAGGGCCATAGCACGACTGGGATGAGTTACAACAGCGATCCCTTCGCACCAGTGAGCCAAAAGACGCTTCGCCAGTTCATGTTGATCCTTAAGAGGAGTAATAATGAAGCAGCGAGGAATATCGTAGGTTTTACAAATCCTGGCAAAATCATGAAGGTCAATGCTTGTTATGGCGGAAGCAATTCGTTCTCCCTTTCTATTGATCACAGGATAGTGCACAAGACCAACATAGAAGTTCACGGCATCGCTCCAGTTTTATCAAAAGCATCCAAAAGTTTCTTTTCTTCCTCCGAAAGAACCAATTTTTCAAAAAGGTCTGGTCGTCTGGATCTGGTCACCAAAAGCGATTGAAGCAGTCTCCATTTGCGTATCCGTTCATGATCCCCAGAAAGTAGCACTTCCGGCACTTCGTAACCTCTAAACACTCTGGGACGAGTATAATGAGGGTGCTCTATAAGCCCACGTTCAAAAGACTCGGTCTCCGTAGAGGCTCTATTACCTACGACCCCAGGAATCAACCTCACCACTGCGTCCACAATAACAACCGCCGCTGCTTCCCCACCGCTCAGCACGTAATCTCCGATAGAAACTTCCTCATCCACAAAAAAGGAAACTCTTTCATCAACACCTTCATAACGACCGCATATAAGCACAAGCCTTTCCAACTGACTCCAGGCTCTGGCAATATTTTGATTAAAGAGTTTGCCTCTTGGAGTTAGTAGGATTACTCTCGGCGATGGAGTTTCACTTCTTAAGTCATCCAGAGCTTTCACTATAGGCTCTGGTTTCATGACCATCCCGGCACCGCCACCAAAGGGCCTATCGTCAACGGTGCGATGGCGGTCCGTGGTGTAATTGCGAAGGTCGTGAATTCTAATTTTTACAATACCTTCAGTAATTGCTTTACCAAGCAGGCTTTCTCTGAAGGGACCTTCGAAAAATCCGGGGAAAATGGTGAGTATATCAATGATCATCTTCCTTCAAACCATCGGGGAGATCAACTATCATGTAGCCTTCTTCCGGGTTAACTTCGAGCACAATTTCTGCCACCGCAGGTATAAGGACTTCACGGGCATTACCGTCCTGCACCACATAAACATCGTGAGCCAGTGTTTCGAAGATGGCTTTAAGAATCCCAACCGTTTCACCCCTAAGAGTTCTCACTTCAAGCCCTATAAGCTGGTAGTAAAAAAACTCCCCTTCTTCCCTTGGCGGGAGAAGCTCTTCCGGCAAAAAAACTTCCTGTCCAACGAATTCTTCTGCCTGATTTCTGTTTCTTATTTCTTCAAAATCCACCACCCAGCACCGCCCCACAGGCTTAACCACTCTAACGGTAAGTTGCATCCAAGTACCGTCTTTTGCCTTTACAAATAGAAGATCCCCCCTTTTCTTGTAAGCAAGGCTTTCGCCGTAAGGGAGGATCTTCATAGCTCCTCGGACACCGTGGGCTCTGACTATGCTACCTACGGGAACCCATCTTTTGGCGTCCATATAAATCGTTTTCTCGGTTATTCAATAATTTCTAGCACTGCTCTCTTGTTAAGTTTTGTAGAAGCGGCACTCAATATTGTGCGCATAGCTCGAGCTGTGCGCCCCTGTCTACCGATGACTTTTCCGAGGTCTTCTTTCGCTACCTTCAGTTCGATAACCGAAGTTTGTTCACCTTCTATTTCAGTCACCCTCACCTTATCCGGATGATCAACCAAGGCTTTTGCCATCTGCTCGACCAAATTTTTTAGCATAGCACCCTCCGCTTTTTACTCGCGCCGCAGAATCAGAACCCTTCAATCTCCACACCTACGAAACCTTTGCTTCCTCAGCAGAAGCTTTCATTCTACGCTTATACTGCCTTATAAGACTTCTTACGGTATCGCTCGGCTGAGCTCCTATTTGCAACCAGTATTCTACTCGTTCCATGTTAAGTTCAATCCGCGCTGGATCGGTAAGAGGGTCGTAAATCCCCAGTTTTTCCAAAAACCGACCATCTCTTGGCGCTTCCGAATGAGCTACCACCACCCAGTAAAAGGGTCTCTTCTTCCTCCCATGCCTTGCTAATCGAATTCTAACTGCCATCCCTTTGCGTTACCTCCTTCTTTCAACTCAGATCACATCATGCGCAATCGCAACCAAAAACGTCAATTTTTAACATATACCTCATTTTGCAATTCTTAGAAAGGAAAAAACGTACGTTTCTTCTTTTTCTTTTTCGGTTTACCCACAGGTGCAATACCTGCGGATACCGTCATCTGGCGCATCATTTTCCTCATTTCTTCAAATCCTTTAAGCAATCTGTTAACTTCCTGAACGGTTGTGCCACTTCCTTGAGCGATCCTCCGTTTCCTACTGGCGTTTATAATGTCAGGATTTCTTCGTTCCTCCTTGGTCATAGAATTTATGATCGCTTCAAAGCGGGTAAATTCCTTTGGGTCTATTTTTGCATTTTTGATTTCTTTAAGAATGCCAACGCTGGGCAGAAGTCCAATGATGCGTTCAAGAGATCCAAGTCGTTTGATTTGACGAATCTGGTCTCTGAAGTCCTCCAGAGTGTAAGAATCTTCCGAGATTTTTTTGACAAGACGTTTTGCCTCTTCTTCATTGATTGCTTCCTGAGCCTTTTCGATAATCGTGAGCACATCGCCCATGCCGAGGATGCGGGAAGCCATGCGATCCGGGTAGAAAATCTCTATAGCATCGAGCTTTTCACCGATACCCACGAACTTAATGGGGCAACCCGTTACTGATTTTATTGATAAAGCCGCACCACCTCTAGCATCTCCATCCAGCTTTGTGAGCACAATGCCGGTGAGAGAAAGATCTTCATGGAAAGCCTCTGACACTCTCACCGCATCCTGCCCCGTCATGGCATCAACTACAAGAAGTATTTCTCTTGGTTTTAATATCTGCTTGAGGCGTTTAAGCTCTTCCATCAAAGCTTCGTCAATATGTAGACGACCGGCGGTATCTACTAGGAGAGTGTCACAACCATTGGTCTTTGCAAAGTTGACGGCATCTTTTACTATTTCCTCGGGTTTTTGATCCGGTCTAGACGGATAAACGGGAACATCGATCTGGGATCCAAGAACCAATAGCTGATCAATAGCGGCTGGACGATAGACATCAGCGGGGACGAGGCATGGGGTACGACGTTCCTTTTTCAACATCAAAGCAAGTTTTGCCGCCGTGGTTGTTTTTCCAGATCCCTGAAGACCTACCAGCATGATAGGAACAGGTGGAGTCCCATCAAGTTCAAGTTTTGCGGGAGTTCCTCCAAGAAGTGCAATGAGTTCCTCATGGACGATTTTAATAACCTGCTGACCAGGAGTTAAACTGGCAAGCACTTCCTGCCCAATTGCTCTTTCTTCAATCCGCTGCACGAACTCCTTAACCACCTTGTAATGCACGTCAGCTTCAAGAAGTGCAAGCCGGACTTCTCTAAGAGCATCCTTAATGTTGGCTTCAGTGAGTTTCCCCTGGCCTCTGAGATACTTAAAAATTTTTTCGAATCTACTTGTTAGTCCTTCAAACATAGCTCCTCACCCTTGTTCAATTTTACCAGTTATCTGCTGGTTTTACTTCCTCATCATCATGTGTTATGATGTTTTTGCAGAAAGCAGAATCGCTCCTCTTCCGCAAGATCCGTATTACTGTAAAGAATTTTTGTTCGTTTGTCAGGCATAAGTTGAAAAGGTGGGAGAAAGTAATTTTTGGGAAATTTCCGATAGATCTTACAAAAACGCTAGGGAGTAAACTATGGCAATCATAACGCTAAGCAAAGAATATGCTGCAGAAAGTGACGTGCTGGCGGAAAAATTGTCAAAACGCCTCGGATACGACATTCTGGACAAACAATTTATTCAATTCATAGCTCAGGAGATGCGAGTCCCTTCATCTGATGTTATCGCCTATTCAAGGCTTCGAGCGTCAAGACTTGTTCAGCTTGTGGACAAATCGGTGCTTAGAACCTTTAATGAGGCTAACTTCAACCTTTCAGAAAGAATAGATGATGCTCGCTACTTTGCCGCCGTAAAAACTCTCATAGAAAAAGCCGCTCAGCAAAACAACGTTATCATTGTAGGTTGGGGTGGGCAATGTATCCTGGCAGATCATCCTAAGGCTATACACGTTCGAGTTGTAAAAAATCTTGAAGAACGAATTTCTATTCTGAAGCAACAATCTGGCCTTGATGATCGAAGCGCTAGAGAACTTATTGAGCGTGAAGAAAAGGAATCGGCAAGATACATAGAAACCTACTTTAATCGCCTCTGGGATGATCCTCACCTGTATCACCTGGTCTTGAATCTGAGCAAAATCTCATTCGAACAAGCTGTGAATATAATTGAAGCTCTGGTGCGGGATATTGAGGAGCAAAGCACTACGTAGTCTCCTTCTCCCAAAATTCTACCACTCTACCATCTGGATCTCGAATACTGATAAGCTTAACGCCCCATACACGTTGAAAAGAATCGGGCATGTCAGGGAAAGATTTCCGTAGAACCTGTAAAGTCTCTTCCAGATTGGATACCTGTATGGAAATGACGATGCTCTCGGGATGAGTAACCTCTTTTCTGGTCCTTGATACATCCATAAGCCCCAAACGAGCACCTGAGAGTGGAGATAACTCTACAAAAAATTCGTTTTGAAAACTGATATCGCAAAGCAGAGCCTTACGGTAAAAATCAACGCACTCTCGCCACTTACGGCAATAGATCACCGTTCCTATACTCATAAGGGGAAGAATATCTTTTTGATTAGGCTCCTGACGCATGATTCTGTTCCCGTTATGCTTTTTTCCATTTCTCGGGTAAGAGTTCAGTCCCATGCGCCTCTACCACTCTATGATGACATTACCCCTGCGGATCCAGTGTTTTAATAAGGTTAAGGGAAGTCCATTCGCCTCTGGAAATTCTTGATACGAAAAGCTTTTTTGGAAACAAAATTTTATCGATTTCTTCTACGGAATAGCCTCGATCTTTCAGTTCCTTAACTTTGGCTTGGAGAGATTCAAGATACTCCTTTTTCATGGCGATAAGTTCTCTACCGTTTTTATGATGACCTGAATGAGCGCAAAAGAGATCAGAGAAATCAAGGGATAGCATCTTACGAAGAGCCGCAAGTGTTTGAAAAGCCTTTTCCTCATGGAATATGACAATGGGACGAGTTGTCAAAAAGAGATCACCCACGAAGAGCCAGCCCTCATTGGGTTCATACAAAATGATGTGATCATCGCTGTGTCCACCCACATGAATAATCTGAAAGGAATATCGATCTGTTTTGATGAAATCTCCCGGATAGGGTTCCGCCTTGAAAGCATCACGACGTCCCCAGATTATGCGGCGGTATAAAGGAAGTCTAGCCTTACGGCTGGCTTCATCCACCCGATCAGGATGAACATAAATGGGCACATCTGGATACACAAGATTTATCCAGAATCCCAGCCCACAGTGATCTTCATGAAGATGAGTAACGATTACCTGTTTGGGCGGAAAAGCCAGAAAGAATGGCTTAGCGTCCTTAGCAAGGCTTCTCGGTCCCGTATCAACTAAAAGACCATCAACGTAATAAAGAAACACATCAAGGCGAAATTTTGGATAACCCACCTTTCCATGAGCAATTAGAAAGTTATCATTGAGTTTAGCTAATCGAAGACTCATAAGGCATCCTCTATTGCAACCCAAATAAACCACACAGCCTTCATTTTGCCTTTTCCATTTCCTTTTTCACTTTTTCGTAACATTCGGGACATATTCCATGAGTAAATTCAGCATTGGTATGCTCTGCAATGTAAGCTTCAAGCTGCATCCAGTATCCGTCGTCGGTTCTTATTCTTTTGCACCATGCGCATATAGGCAAAAGCCCCTGTAGAACTTTTATTTTATCCAGAGACGCTTGCAATTCCTTAATTAACCTTTCTCTGCTTTCATCATGAGTTCTCTCCCCTGTAATATCATGTCCTATGCTTACCGTGGCTATCCTGTTTTTCTCAGAGTCTTCCATAACCGAATTATACCATGCATAGATTCTTTTATCACCGTTTTTTGTAACAATGCTGTTTTCATAATAACCGACAATCTCAAGATTACCAACAATAACATTATCAAATACATTTTTGGCACTTTCTCTGTCTTCTTCAGGAACTGCTAAATCAAACCAGTTCTTCCCTATTAATTCTTCTTTTTTATAGCCCAACAGTTCAGCTCCTTTTTCATTTATCAGAGCGATATTTTGATCTTTGTTAATCACCACAAATATGCCGTCGATCAATTCTATGTAAGTGTTAAGCTCACGCTCTTTGTCTTTAAGTTTTTTCCACAAAGTAGAAAAAGGATCAAGTAAGATACGTTTAGCCAGAGCATTGTAGATAAAATAAAAGGAGATAATTTTGAAAACATGGCCGATAAGATTAAAGATCCCATAGACACTAACGTATTTTGTAAACGAAAGCTCGGCAAGAATGGTTGTGATCACCCCTAGCTGAAGGTATCTCAATGTAATTTTATCAAGGTCTCGCTTATGCTTCATCAAAACAACATACGACATTGCCAATATCAGGCATATAATATACTCGCTGTATATCTTAAAACTGGTTAGCCCTTTACCCTCAATGTAGCAGTCAGGAAAGTTTCTCAGCAAAAAAATGGAGGCAAAAATACCGGCTGTAATTGAAAGAAAAACAGAAAAGACCAGAGGGAATTTTAATTTTCTATCCACAAAGAAAAAAGCTACCAGAAAGGCAATGCTCTCCAAATACCTTGCTGCAATCCACAATTGAGTCGGCAGATTCGCATCAAATCCTGTAAAAATATTCATTCCTTTGTAAGCAAGTGTATGAATCAGATCAATCACACCAACAAATAAATAAGAGATGCCGATAACAATTAGATAACCATTATCAATCTTGTCTCTCAAGGTGTAAGTGATTACGAACATTAACCAAGCAATCAGAATACTGTAAAATTCTGCAAGAGTATGGAAAAGAAGATAATTGTAGAAGCTACTTAAAACAACTAATACTAAAAACGCCAGGAATAAACTGGCACCAGAAAAAGCATTATACAACTCTCTCAAATGCATGATTCATCCAGTAATAATCAATCCAACGTTAGGAACAATAAAAGTCTAAAATCGATTTACTTTCCTTCCTCGTTTTTAGATTCGCTATTCTTTGACGAGGCATCTTCCTTTGGTTCAGAACCGTGAAAAGACTGCTTGAAATTTTTTATCGCCTGACCCAAGCCTGAGCCAATTTCAGGAAGTCGCTTCCCCCCAAAGAGAATCAACACTATCAAGAGAATTACCAGAAGTTCTGACCAGCCTATTTTACCCATTTTAATTTACCTCCTTCATAGCTATTTCAAAAGCTTTTCCACCTCATCCAAAAGCCTTAGAAACTCTGCCGATTCACGATAAAGTTCCATAGCTTTCTGGTAGTTCAGCCACCCATCCCAGGTCTTTTCCCATTCATCATTAAACCAGTAATATTTACGATCTATTGGCTCCCCTCTGCGCTTTTTCATATAAATAAGATATTCCTCATAGCAAACCGAACAGAAAGGATAAGGAGCGCTGTAAGGTTGAAGTGTGGTATATTCTTCGTCGGCGATTTGACTACCACATCGAGCACATCGGAAGGCACAGCGCATACACTGGAAATGCTTCCTGAGAGATTCAATCTTGAACTTCTTTAGCTTCCCCTCTTCAGCTTGCTGAAGGGTCTCTGTCTTTTTCTTGAAATCAATTAAGTCCGCCACCTGTTAGTTCCTTCTAGGGGAATCTTTATACACAGTCACCTTGCCTACGGCTTGGTGACTTATCTTCTATGCCATTTTCTTCCTCTTCCGGCAATTCCAATTCGGTAGAATCGCCATCATTTCTCATCGGGAGATTAAAGACCTGCTGGACTAAGTCAATGTAAAACTGTTTCGATGGCCGTGACGCCTTACGTTTAATGAACATAATGGGATCATGAAGCATTTTCTTAACAAGAGATTCTGTCATTTTCACAATAGCTTCTTTTTCTCTATCGGAAAGGTGTGCAAGCTGAGACATTGTTTTTTTCAGTTCGGTCGCTCTAATCTCTTCCGCTTTTCTTCTCATGGCAATAATAGTTGGCACCACATCAAGCGTCTGAAGCCAGTGTTGAAATTTTATTGTTTCTTCATCGATAATGTGCTCCGCTCGAGCCGCTTCCCGTCTTCGCTCTTCTTTGTTCCACTCCACGACTCCCTGCAGGTCGTCAATGTCATAAAGATAGACATTATCAAGGTCATTAACGCTCGGTTCTATATCACGAGGCACGGCAATGTCTATGAGAAATAGAGGCCTATGTTTTCTCTTTTTCATGCAGGCTTTTACGTCTTCTCTCTTAATAATCGGCTCCGGTGAGCCAGTAGAAGAAAGCACCACATCCACCGTTTCGAAGGCGTCTATGATGTGGGAAAAGGGAATAGTTGCGGCTCTAAATCTTTTAGCAAGCTCCATTGCCCGCTCCATTGTGCGATTAGCAATCACAATATGGGAGGCTCCACTTCGCATAAAGTGTTCTGCTGCAAGTTCTGCCATTTCTCCTGCGCCGATCAGAAGAATCCTTTTACCCTGAAGAGTGCCGAAGATTTTTTTGGCAAGCTCAACGGCGGCATAACTTACCGATACGGCTCGACACCCAATTCCTGTTTCCGAGCGCACTCGCTTAGCCACAGAAAAAGTCTTATGAAGAAGTCGGTTAAGGATAACACCTACAGTTTTTTCCTGTGCCGCCTTGCGGTAAGCATCCTTAATTTGTCCAAGTATCTGGGGTTCTCCCATGATCATGGAATCCAGGCCGGAAGCCACTCTAAAAATATGTCTCACAGCGTCCAGATCTTGGTGGAAGTAAAGAAACTCCTGAGGGAAGGGGTTACCAACACCATCACCAAGAAGGTTACAAAGGAGTTGAGATGTTCTTTCCGGATCCCGGGATACTGTAAACCACTCTACTCTGTTGCAGGTAGAAAGCACCATAAACTCTTCAAGCACTTCTTCGTTCATGGACAATTCTCTGAGACTATTACTAATGGTGAAAATCTTCGAAGCAACTTTTTCTCTCACTTCAACCGGAGCAGTCTTATGGTTAATTCCCACAACCAATATGTGTTCTTCCATAGTTCTTCCTCCTCACCTATCGGAGGAAAAAAGTTACATGGTGAGTCTTACCGTAAAGGTTAACCCCGAGAAAGGTAACCAGCACGCCTATAAATCCACAAATAGCAACCCAGGACGCCTTTTTACCTCGCCATCCGAGAGCAAGTCGCTGATGGAAAAGTATGGCATAAACGCACCAGGTTATGAGAGACAGAATTTCTTTGGGATCTCCCGTCCAGGGCGATTTCCAAAAAACCTGGGCTGCTCCAAAGCCTGCGATGAGCCCGGCAGTCATAAAAGGAAAGCCAACAAGTATGCACCTATGATTAAGGCGATCAATGGTTTCTAAAGCAGGCAAAGACGATTCCATACCCACTTTGAACTCCTTACGCTTAATTTTCCGCTCTTGAAAAAGATAAAAGAGGCTTAGGGAAAAGGAAAGAGCAAAAAAGGCGTAGGCTACAAACAGTGTTGCCACATGAAAAATGATGATCCAGTTTTTAAGAAAAGGCTTTGCGAGGTTTTCTTCAAAGGGGAGAAGAGACGATCCGATCATGATAAGCACAACAAGGGGCATGATAATGGTTCCCATAAAGCCTATAGGACGGATTCTGGACACCACTAGGAACAATATCACAATAAATAGAGCAACAATCATTAGAGCTTGCCTATGAATAGAAAAAGTTCCGGCAACGGATGGGAAAAGAACAGACACCACAAGTCCCGCTAAATGAAATACGGCACCCAGAAGGACAAACCACCATGCCGCATAACCTTTCTTGTCATTCCGAGGCACAAAGTGACGAGCCTCCAAACTACCTGTACCAAGATAGGCACGAAAGTGGGACCGACCGGAATAAGCACATATAAAATATCCAATCATTGCAACAGAGTAGCAAAGCAAAGCTATAAACGACAAAAATGCTAGCATTGGTCCAGCACCTGTTTGATCTGAGCAAGTTCCTCGCCGGAAAGTTCCTGGGACAGAATAATTTCGATATGTTCTTTAACCATATTTAGTTCGGTTCCTCTCTTAAACCCATGAAAAACCAGGGAAGCTATTTTTCTAAAAAGCGTCTGATTCCTTTCAGAACATTGATTATCCAGGGTCTGTATTGTTTTTCTTAACCCATCCATAAACTCAAGCAAACCTTCCCAGTCATACTGAAAGTGCCTTTCTATTTCGTCCCGTATAAGACTTGCCAGAGCTGGGCTTGCACCTCCTGTACTTACAGCAATGGTTAGCTTACCTTTTTGAAACACCGCAGGAAGAGTAAGATTACCCTCCTGAGGGTTGGTGGCACTGTTACACCACAAACCAAGATTTAAAGCATCACGAACGATAAGACTGTTTAAATCCTTATCGTCCGTAGCTGCAAAAACAATGGAAACATCGTTTAAAAACCTGGGATGATACTCTTTAGCTATCCACATGACATTGCCAGAGTTTATCGCTTCGGAAAACCATTGTGAAATTTCACGGGAAACAAGATATACTCTGGCTTTTTCTTCAACAAGCCTTCTGGCTTTTCGTTCCCCTACCTGCCCGCCTCCAACTACAAGACATTTTATGCCTTCTAATTTCAAAAACACCGGATACACGTAATATTCTCCAGCATCGTAAAAGAGCCTTACTGCCAGAACAACTTAAGAGCAATATATCCATCAATATTGCATCTAGAAATTTTCCTGTTTATCAAAACCGCCGAGAGAGTGTGTATTCAGCAATATCCAAAAGAACGTCTTTCCAGTGTCCTGGAGGAAAGGCAGAAAGAGCATCAACAGCTTTCATCACATGTTTACGTGCCACCCGTTCGGTATATTCCAAGCCGCCTCGGTTCTTAACCCACTCTCTAACTTTTTGAAAAACCTCTGGGTCAGCGTCATCCTTACTGAAGAGGTTTTTTATCCATGTTCGCTCTTCTTCACTAGATTTATCAAAGGCGTGTATGAGAGGCAGAGTAGCTTTACGTTCGGCAAAATCTCTCCCAACTGGTTTTCCTAGTTCTTGAGACGTACCGGTATAATCCAGGAGATCGTCAACAAGCTGGAAAGCAACACCTAGATGGTAACCGTAGTCTGCCATCCTTTCTATTTGATCCTCAGAGGCTCCACCCAGGATAGCCCCAACCTTACAGGCCGAACTCATCAAGGCAGCGGTTTTCCTTTTGATAACTTCAAAATATTCCGCCTCACCTATATCTATTTTCCCAAGGTGAAGCAGTTGCATGATTTCCCCTTCGGACATGAGATTAGCCGCCTCAGCCAGGGATTTCATTATGCGCATATCGTCATATTCAATTGCCAGCATGAGAGCTTTGGAGTAAAGGAAATCACCGACCAGCACCACGGCTTGATTACCCCAGAGAGTGTTCGCCGCTGGACGATTTCTTCTTATTTCGGCACCGTCGATTACATCATCATGAAGAAGTGTTGCCACATGAAGAAACTCGAAGGCAACAGACAGTCTAGCATCCCGATCGCCCTTGTAGCCACAAAGTCTAGCGCTCAGAACCATTAAAAGCGGCCTGAGTCGTTTCCCGCCACTATCAATAATGTAACGACTCACAGTGTTTACAAGGGGAACAGGGCCAAAAGTCTGCTTTTTCAGTTCCTGCTCTATACGTAACAAATCGGGATAAACATTTTCCAGTATTCGCTTCTTGCGTTCCTCTTCTACTGAGGATGTTTCCTTTGATAAAACCAGCTTATTGCTCTTCATAACAGCACTTTTCATCCCTGTGTTCTAAATATGAGGATGGACTTCCTTACCGGCAGGAACTTTGCTTTTTCCACTTCCAGTAACCTCCTAACTGGAACTCCATCCTTTTTTGTGTTAACCTTCTCAAGCAGAAACTATGCTATCAAAGATAACCCCAGTCGTCAAACTGCAATCACAGCAACACAAAAAGTTAATACCGTGCCATCTTAACCGAAATGACCATGAATTTAATAAACACAGCAACAAACACAAAAATCTTGAAAAATTTCCCCAATAGGTAAAATTTATATTGTGTTCGGTAAGCCTTGAGAGTTGGTATGAGCTTGTCACCAATTAACTCAATATCTTTTTCGCAGGTTGCTTGGGATGCAGGCAAGATAGGTCCTTCCCGTTATTCAGATATGGAAGATCAAGATGGGAAGGACAAAGGGAAAGTTCGTGATTCATCAAATTTAACAGATCCCGATAAAAATCAGCGTGCCGTAGGACAATCGAACAAGGACAAACTCACCGAAGAAGAACGACAACAAGTAGAAAAACTCAAGCAACGAGAACAAGAGGTTGTAGCTCATGAGCAAGCCCACATTGCGGCTGGAGGCTCCTATGTAAGAGGCGGGCCAGTATATCAATACCAGCGGGGTCCTGACGGAAAATTTTACATCGTGGGTGGAGAAGTTTCTATTGATGCATCGCCCGTTCCCAATAATCCCTCTGCCACAATACAGAAGATGGAGACAGTTATTAGAGCCGCCCTGGCACCAGCTCAACCATCAGGGCAGGATTATCAAGTCGCTGCAAGAGCTCAGATGGAACTAACAAAAGCTCAGATGGAACTTCTTGAAAAGCGAGGGAAGGAAACCTATTCAGGTTTTAACACCACCAGACTACAACAAGCATCTGATTATACGGCCATATCTCTTATCGCGTAATATCTTCAGCCGCCGGTAAACCCGGCAATTTCTTTGCCTTTTTAACAGCACGAATTACCGCATGAGCAACCGCTTCTGCGGCCAGAGCGCCAACGACAGAAGTTTCCACATCACTCATATCGCCACAACTTATGGCGAAAATCGTATCTCCGTCATATTGAGTATGAGCCGGAATGATGGTTCTGGCTAAACCGTCGTGAGCCATCTGAGCAACCTTAGTAAGCTGAGTTTTATTGAGGTAGGCGTTGGTTGCTACAACTCCAACAACCGTGTTTTGTCCCTGAGGAAAACCTCTCAGCCGAGGCACCTTCCGAAGTACCTGATCTGCGTGAACCAGTTCCAGACTTTCAGGTTTTTTCCTGCACCCCGCAATAAAACACCCACTCCAGGGATCCCAAATATCTCCGAAAGCGTTAACCACTACGAGAGCTCCCACTAAAAGCCCATAATCTGTGCTTATGCAAAAGCTACCAAGCCCACCCTTCATGCCCTGGGCAACTCCGTAAAGCTTTCCCACCGTAGCGCCCAAGCCAGCTCCGACATTACCTTCCCTGCAGGGATCGTTTGTAGCCCTTCTGCAGGCTTCCCATCCGAGTTGAGCATCGGGATAAATGCCAGACTTGTTGACTCCCAGATCAAAAATGATGGCACCAGCTACAATGGGGACTCTAGCATAGCCGGTTTCAAAGCCTATGTTCTGTTCGGCAAGAAACCGCCGAACACCATCCCCTACAGAAAGTCCAAAGGCACTTCCTCCGCTGAAGAAAATGCCATGGACTCGATCAACCAGGTTAACAGGCGCAAGTGAATCGGTCCCATAAGTTCCAGGAGCTCCTCCACGAATATCAACTCCTGCCGGGACTCCTTCAGGGGGCACAAGCACTACCGTGCACCCAGAAGGAAGCCCATCTTTCAAGTGAGCATGTCCAACTCTAATACCAGGAATAGCCGTGATGGTATCATTCGGCCGATTCATGCCGTTAATCCCCTTTCACTTTTTTAACAACAAGTCATGGTAGAGCTGTTGAGTGACCGTAATGCTTAAGCAAGTATTGGTAGATATCCCTTCCTATGGCTATGCCGTTTTCGATAATGTCGGGACCAAACTGTCGCCCTGTAGGCGTGCGAAAGGTCTGGGCAATCTTCCTTATGCCGTCAATACCCCAGGGAAACCGCTCAATCAAAGCCTGGGGAGAAAGACTTTGGTGGTCTATCATTCGCCATAGTGTATGCGTAAAATTATCGGCGCCCCAGCGAAATTTATCGGCATCGTAAAGACAGTCACTCAAAAGCTGTCCTATTGGATTTAGAGACGGCACAGGGCGAACGAAAGCTTCATGATTTCGAATAGCTCGACAGATAAAGCTTATTTCTTCCTCGGTAAAGGGAAAATCCCTGAGGATCTTTGCTGCTTCTCTGGCTCCCGCCTCGGCATGGTTCGGTTCACATCGAGCTACATCATGAAGAAGCCCTGCAACAAGACCCAATAAGAGAATTCGCTCCTTATGATCAACTATACTTCCGCTTTGTTTAAGCTCTATATCGAGTAGAGCCGCACAGTCCCAGGCCACTCGACTGCTATGATAAAGCCCATGTCCAAGACAATCGCACTGAGAAAGTTTTTCGGCTATGGACTCCCTGAGAAGTGTCACAATAGGGTTGGTGAAATAGAGATGTCTAGCTTTGGCAACTTCAGCGTGAAATCTAATATAAAAATCGGGTTTTTCGTACCTTGATGCAAATTCAAGAGACTTGCGAGCAAGCTCGTCAATAAAGCATTTCACCGCCTTTTAACTCCTCCACATATAGTTCCATAAACCGATCTTCCATAGCGGCTATACGTTTTACCATAATCTCAAGCATTCGCAAAGATACCTCTGGAAACTGAATAACAAACCTTTTAAACACATCTCTTGGAACCACGAGGCATGTAGAAGTTTCGACTGCATAGGCGGAAAAAAGCCTTTTAATATCAGCAAGAAGAGCAAGTCCCCCGAAAAATTCATCAACTTCCAGTTCCTTAACGATAAAAGAACGATCTTTATAATGCCGTATCATTCTTATTCGGCCACTCTTCAGGATATAACCATTTGTATCGTAAGTGCCTTGACGGAAGACAAACTCACCTCCCTGATATGTCTTGCAAGAACATAGAGATGCCAAAACCTTCAACTGATCTATAGGAACCGATCCAAAGGCTGGAACTCGCCTCAGTAAACTAATCTTTTCATTCAGCCCACAGGAACAGGCCACAGTCATAAATTTTTCAAAATCCTCGGAGTAAATCATAGAAATGCCCTTTCTTTTCAATTAATTCTTCATAAGTGCCTGCTTCAACTATCTTCCCGGCTCTCATAACTATGACTCGGTCATAATCCTTAACCGTTTCCAAGCGGTGAATAACGGAAAACACCGTGCATCTTCCGACCAGATGATTTTTGATAAGCTCCTGAACCTTCGCCTGCGATTTGTTGTCCAGCCCAGAAGTTATTTCATCCAGGATAAGAATCGATGGTTTTTTAAGAAGGACTCTCGCAAGACAAAGTTTTTGCTTCTGGCCTCCGGAAAGAAGGCTACCTTGAGTGCCAACATGGTAATCCAAACCTTTAAGCACGATTAGATTTTTCATCCCTAAATCTTCGATAGTTTTAATGACCGCTGTTCTAACCGTTTCTTCAGCGTGAGCTATTTCTGCTCGAATACTTCCGAAAATGATATTCTGGAAAACCGAATGCCTCCAGCAAAATTTTCCCGGATTGATGAAGCAAAAATGCTGTCGTAAAGACTCATCCAGAGATTCTCTGAAAGGACTTCGGCATCTTACGACATAGTCGGTAAAAGGTGCAGGAATGGAGATGATAGTATGAAGAGCAGGCACATAGCGAAGAGCCAGCTCAGTGAGTTTCGAAAGCTCTTCTTTCTCTAATTCACGAATACTTCTACGAGTTTCCCCAAGATATCGATAACGTGGCAATTCTTCTGGAGAAAGCGGAGTTATTCTGGCAAAGAAGTCGTCTTTTATATCCTGACTGAATATGTCCATGGTGGCCCTAACGATAGTCTGACCGACCATCGCAAGAGGAACCAGAAGTCCCAGGCGTTCAAGAATATCCAGTATTCCAGGATTAGCCATAATAAGTTTTTCTTCGGGATCACCGGTCAGACTAAAACCACCAACGAGGTTAATACCAAGAGACTGATAGGTCATGAACCCTTTCTCGTCGAAAAACTCAATACAAGACATTATTTCAGCATCTGCTTTTTCCATGAAATGCTTGCGCATCGCCAGCACGAGATCGGCAAGATCTTGTTCGTTCCTCTGAAGCTTTGAATTAAGCCCAAACATTAGAACATCTTCTTCCAGACCAACCTGTTCAATAACTTCCATCAGATCTGGATAATCTGGATACGGAGCTTTGCAGGCAATCATCTCTTTTTCAAAATCAACCATCGAACGAATGTTTTTTACTGCGTTACAAGCATACAGAAGGTTTTCTCGAATAGTTCCACTGAATACAAAGGGTGTTTGAGACACATAACCGATGTTAAGGCTAACATCGGCTTTGGTCAGCTCCCTTAACTCCTTACCGTCTATAAGTATCCGTCCCTCACTGTAATCATAAAGCTGAGCAAGAAGCATAATGAGAGTGCTCTTGCCACTTCCTGAAAACCCTACAACGGCTATTCTCTCGTTAGGCTTAACCTTTAGAGAAACAGAATCCAGTACCCGTATGGATTGATCCACGATAAAACTCACATTTGCCATCTCAATATCACCAGAAAGCGCGTAAACAGGCCTATCTGAAGGAATATGTTTGAAATCGTGAGAATACGAGAAAGTCTCCATGACTTTTTGATACCGAACCCGAGCATCCTGATAGCTCTGGTAGTATTCGGTTAACTCCTTCCATGGATCGGAAAGCTTTTCATAGGTAGAAAGAAACGCCACAAGAGCTCCCAAATCAAGCCTTCCTTTTATGCTTAAGTAACCACCAAACAAGAAAAGAATAAATGGACCGAGATTCTGGAAGAAATTATTCGCCCATTTAATTAAGAACTTGATTTTTGCCATACGATAGCGAAGATCGAACAGTAATTTGACAAAAACTTGAAATTTTTCGCTTTCCATGTTGTAGGATGCGTTACAATGAACTTCGTGTATCCCTGAGACAACTTCGCCGACAAAATTACTGGCGCTTTTGGTAATATTCATCCGTTCCTGGTTCAATCTGTTAAACTTGTTCTGGAGTAAGGGAACAACGACTATCTGAAAAGGATACACACATAAGCTTACCAGGGCGAGCAGAGGGTTAAGGTAAAACATGTATCCAGCAAAAGCTACCAGGCTGAGAATGTTCACAAAGGGCGTTGCAATAGCCTCGCCTAGAAACTCACCAACGCTACCAAGTTCTCCGATAATGAAGGAAATAACTGTCCCCGGGGGCGTTTTTCGGAAAAATGTCAGAGGAAGCCTGAGAATATGGTTAAACAGAGCCGTTCGTATTTCGTAAAGTATTTTCTGACCGACAAAATTCGTGATAACGTTTACTGCATATTTCAGAAGACCTGCAGTTATAACGGATGTAATATAGATTGTGCAGTAAACAATCAGGTTAGAGATGGATTTGAGGCCAATGGCAAGATTTACAATTTTCTTTTGCATTTCAAGGGGAAGGACTCGTAAAAATATGGTCATAAGGATAAGAGCAACAGCAAGAAGTTGCAAGCTGCGGCATCTTGTAAGAACCCAGAAAAACAAAGAGAAACTGGTTATGTCTTGTTTTCGCTCCATGGTAATAGCTTTTTCAAATAAGGGTTGACATTTTGATAATGATTATTAACTTCTAAAATGAATCATCAAAGGAGATGATAAAAAAATGAGGATGACAATACAACGAAAAATAATTCTGGAAACGATGAGGCATTTAAAATCGCACCCAACGGCGGACGAGCTTTACGCTCTGATCAAGCCTCGTTTGCCACGTATCAGCCTTGCCACAGTTTATCGTAATCTCGAAATGCTGGCCGCTGAAGGTATCATCCGAAAATTTTCCCTCCAGGGAAGCACTCAAAAACGCTTTGACGGAAATCCACACCCCCATTGCCACGCTCAATGCATCAGATGTGGCAAGATAGAAGACATTATGGTGGACCCCGGTTTAGATCCCAAGGCCTATGTAAAAGAAGCCTGGGGCTTTGACATTCAGGACTGGACTATTGAGTTTAGAGGCATTTGTGCAGAGTGCAAAGCTTTACCGGAGGAGTCTCAACAACGGCTAAAACAAAAGGAGGAAAAGAAAAATGGCAGGAAAAAGTCTAAAAGGAACCAGAACTGAAAAAAATCTTTTGACAGCCTTTGCAGGTGAGTCTCAAGCTAGAAACCGTTACACATACTTTGCATCTCAGGCTAGAAAAGAAGGTTACGAACAGATAGCAGCAATATTTGAAGAAACAGCAAATCAGGAAAAGGAGCATGCAAAGCGGCTTTTTAGTTTCCTGGAAGGCGGTGAAGTAAAAATCGAAGCGTCATTTCCAGCAGGTGTTGTAGGATCAACAAAAGAAAATCTTCTCGCAGCCGCTGCAGGTGAGCTTTATGAGCATTCTCAGATGTATCCTGAGTTTGCAAGAATAGCCGAAGAAGAAGGATTTCCAGAAATTGCCACAGTTTTTAGAAACATCGCTGTTGCTGAAAAGTATCATGAAAAAAGATATCGTGATTTTGCCGCTAACATAGAGGCTGGTCGAGTCTTCCAGCGAGAAGCCACCGTTACATGGCGATGCCGAAACTGCGGTTACATCCACGAAGGATCAAGCGCTCCCGACAAGTGCCCTGCTTGCGCTCATCCAAAAGCCTACTTTGAACTCCTTGGGGAAAACTGGTAATAACACATCAATGACTACCGGGGGATAAAATTACACCCCCGGTTTTTTAATTAGAAAGGGATAACGATGAGTTCGCAATTATGGCAGTGTCAAACAACAAACTGCGGGTACATTTATGATCCAGCACGGGGCGATCGTAAAGGTAAAATCCCTAAGGGGACGCCTTTTGAGGAACTCCCTGATGATTGGAAATGCCCCGTTTGCGGAGCATCCAAGAAAATGTTCCGTCCCATAGAAACACCATCAACCAGCAAGTAAAGGAGGAATCACATGAAAGTGGTGGAAATAAAACCAGATGTTTTCTGGGTAGGTGCTATTGACTGGAATATCCGAGATTTTCATGGATATTCCACTTACAAAGGCACAACCTACAACGCCTTTCTAATAAAAGACGAAAAAGTCACTCTTGTGGACACGGTAAAGGCTCCTTTTTTTAGCGACTTAATGCATCACATTCAACAGATTATCGAACCAAGATTGATAGATTATCTGGTAATAAACCACGTGGAAATGGATCATTCCGGTTCATTTCTACAAGCCGTGGATGCCATAAAACCCGAAAAGATTATATGCTCGGAAATGGGCGAAAAAGCTCTCATCAATCATTTCAAGCGAACAGATCTTCCCTATGAGGTTGTTAAAACTGGAGACACAATAAAGACTGGAAAAAAGACTCTTCAGTTTATCGAAACTCGCATGCTTCATTGGCCAGACAGCATGTTCACTTACATTCCCGAAGATAAGCTTCTCATATCAAGTGACGCCTTTGGACAGCACTGGGCAACAAGCGCCCGCTTTGATGACGAAGTTCCCTTTGATGAACTGATGAATCACGCTGCAAAATATTACGCCAACATTTTGCTTCTTTACTCGCCTCTTGTCCAAAAGCTCCTTGCAAAAGTCAAAGAACTGAATCTCGATATCGACATGATTGCTCCCGATCACGGCCTTATCTGGAGGAAAAACATATCTGCAATCCTTGAAGCTTACGACCGATGGAGTCGCCAGGAAGCCAGGAGAAAAGCCATTGTTGTTTATGATACTATGTGGCACAGCACAGAGAAAATGGCGAAAGCCATAACCGACGGGCTAATTGATGAAGGCATAGAAACTATACCCATGTCACTCAAAGTATTTCACCGAAGCGACATTGTGACAGAACTCCTTGATGCCAAAGGACTTGTTGTTGGATCTCCCACCATTAATAACGGTCTCTTCCCAACAGTTGCCGATATCCTGACCTACATGAAAGGTTTGAAACCTGTGGGTAAGATCGGCTTTGCATTTGGATCCTACGGATGGAGCGGCGAAGCGGCTAAGATCATATCCCAGTATCTCTCCGATATGAAGATAGAACAGATCATAGACGAGCCTCTTCGCATTCAGTACGTCCCCGACCATGAAGCTCTCAAAAAATGCTATGATCTGGGACGCAAACTTGGGGAACGTATCAAAGAAACCGTCTAATCAAGGGAGGGATGAGAAATGGACGTAGTGTTTTTGTCGCGGCTTCAATTTGCCGCAGCAACCTATTTTCACTTTTTATTTGTCCCCCTTACCCTTGGACTATCCATTCTTATCGCTCTCATGGAAAGCAAATACGTGAGAACAGGGGACGAAACATACCGAAATATGGCTAAATTTTGGGGGAAGATATTTCTGGTAAACTTTGCCGTAGGTGTGGTAACGGGCATAACGCTTGAATTTCAGTTTGGCACCAACTGGGCTAAATACTCAAAATACGTCGGCGATGTCTTCGGGTCTCTTCTTGCTATTGAAGCTTCGGTGGCATTCTTCCTGGAATCTACCTTTATTGCCGTATGGGCTCTAGGATGGAAGAAACTTTCTCCAAAGGCTCACGCCGTAAGTATATGGCTGGTGGCTTTAGCATCAAACATCTCGGCTTTCTGGATTCTTACGGCAAACGCCTGGATGCAACACCCGGTTGGATACGCCATTCGGGGAGGTCGAGCGGAACTCGAAAACTTCTGGGCTCTAATAACCCAGAGCTTTGCTCTCCATGAGATCTTCCACACTCTTGCCGGAGCCTACATTTTAAGTGGCTTTTTCGTCATGGCAATAAGCGCCTATCATTTGCTGAAGAAGCAACATATAGATTTCTTTAAACGCTCTTTTGCTTTGGGAGCTAGTATGGCTCTTATATTTTCAGTTCTGGAAGTGATCCAGGGGCACATGAACGGAGCTGAAGTTGCCAAATATCAGCCAACAAAGCTTGCAGCTATGGAGTCCTTCTGGGAAACAAGGGACTATGCGCCACAGTATCTATTCCTGATCCCGGACGAGAAAAACGAGCGTAACCTTGTGGAAATAGGCGCCATGCCCGGTATGCTAAGCATGTTAGCCTATCATTCCCCAAAAGCAACAGTAAAGGGACTGAAGGACTTCCCCAAAGATGAGCGTCCCCCTGTTGCTATCACCTTCTGGTCATTCCGTATCATGGTAGGCCTGGGATTCCTCTTTCCAGTTCTTGCTCTAATTGGCTGGATAAAAAGAAAAACCATTGAAAATCATCCCAGACTGCTGAAGCTGTTTCTGTTTTCCCTTCCTTTACCCTACATAGCGGCTCAAGCCGGTTGGACATTAACCGAAGTCGGGAGACAACCGTGGGTCGTTTACGGAATCCTAAAAACCAGCGAAGCCGCTTCTGTGCTTGATAAAACTCAGGTGCTCCTTTCGTTTGCTGGCCTAGTGGCTCTCTACACAACTATCGGCCTTATTGCCGTCTGGCTCATAGTAAAATTCGTTAAAGAAGGGCCTGCGGTAGCAGACTGACAAAATTTTTTTCTATCAGGGAGGTGAAAGCAATGCTTCTTTCGATATGGTTTGTTCTATGGGGGCTTTTATGGGCAGTGTATTTTATGCTTGACGGATTTGATCTGGGGCTTGGCACCCTGAGCCCTTTTATAGCCAAGACCCCAAAAGAACGTGACATTATCTACAAAACAATCGGCCCTTTCTGGGATGGAAACGAAGTTTGGCTAATAGCTGCCGGAGGAGTTACCTTTGCCGCATTCCCGACGGCCTATGCGGTGCTCTTCAGTAGCTTTTACACACCGCTTATGATCATCCTGTTTGCTCTCATAATAAGAGGCATCAGTGTGGAATTTCGCGGCAAAGCATCCGATCCTGCCTGGCAAAAGCTATGGGATGCTGGCATATTCCTGGGAAGCATCATCCCGGCTATTCTTTTTGGTGTAGCCTTTGCAAACATCTTTAAAGGCGTACCCATTGATGGCGATGGTATCTTTCGAGGCAGCCTGGTGGATCTTCTAAATCCCTACGGTCTATTGGGCGGGATCCTATTTCTGTTCCTCTTTATGCTACACGGAGCCCTTTGGTTTGCTGTAAAAACCGAGGGAGAATTAAGGCAAAGAGGTTTTCAGTACGCCAGAACGTTGTGGTTTCCCACTGTTCTTGTAGCTGTGGGATTCCTTATTGCTACATGGTTTAATACGTCGCTCTACGCAAACTATCTCGATAAACCACTTCTTTATGCAGTTCCATCGGTGCTTATTCCTCTCGCCGTGTTAGGAGGGGTTGCCGGGGTTTTCTATTTTACTCGAAAAGAGCACCCATGGTATGCCTGGGCATCATCGGCTCTTACGATTGTTGGAGTAACCTTTTTCGGCATCGTCGGACTCTATCCCAATCTTCTCCCTTCAAGCCTCGATGCCGCTTATAGCCTTACTATCTATAACGCCGCTTCAAGTCCTCTCACGCTTAAGATTATGCTAACAGTGGTGGTAATTTTCATTCCTCTAGTGATAGCTTACCAGTTGTGGGTCTATAAGTTGTTTAGCCATCCTGTAACTGAGGAAGAAGCAGGTTACTAAACCAAGCAAACAGAAAATGCTGAAGAATCTCAATCCGCAAACAGGATTGGATTCTTCAGCATCATTTCAGGTCAATGCATTCCCAGCCTTCTAAAAATCCAGCTCAGGCTGGCTCTTATAGCAAGGTTTCTATCATCCGGGTTAGAAAACCGATGGTCGGCTTCATCAAATAAAACCATGTCGCCTCCTGTCATGTCTTTTATTTGCACGGCATCGTTCCAGGGGACGATTTCATCCTTCAAACCATGAATTATCAAACAGGGCGGCCAACTATCTGGTCCAGATTTCAGAACACCTATTTTCCCGAGATTTTTCGGATATCCTACTGGATCAGAAGGATCAAGAAAATCACAGAAAGGTCTTGATCTACGGAGGAAATTTTCCAGAGCGGAAACATCAAAAGGAGTAGCCCACGAAATTAACGCATCGGCTTGTAGAGGAGCTACATCGGGCAGATTTTTTTCCGGCAGATTGTCAACTACATCCCTGTAAAGAAAAGCGTAAAGATAAGCTAGATAACCCCCAAAACTAGATCCCCAGAGAAGGAGTTTTTCTCCCGGGGCTAAAATTTCGTCTCTTATCCATTCAACAACAACCACTAAATCCCGAAATCGGGAAAATATGAGAGAATGTCTGAGCGGTGCTTTACTTTCTCCAGAACCAGCCTGATCAAACCGAACTGCTCTAAAACCTTTGCTTGATAAAGCCTCCGCCATCGCCAGAAATTTTTCCGAATCTTTGTATCCCATAAGCCCATGGAGAAAAACGACAGTGCCAATTGATGTGTTAGGTGGTTCATGAACAACAGTGGGAATTTCACCATTTATGAAATGGCGAATCACCATTCCCATTATTACTCCCCTTTCCTTTTTATGGCGTAAAGTTCCACTTCCATCGGAGAGTCACCACCGGTGAGTTTCACGACCATCTGCTTGAATTTAAAACGGTTCACTAATTTTTCAAAAAACAAAGGGGTCTTTAGATCCTTGTTTTTGGCGAGAAATATGGTACCTCCCGGAGCCAGAGCCTGATCAAGGAAGGAAATTAGAATATCGTATGTGCGGCGATCATAGACCACTTCAGAGCCAATTATCATTTCGAAAGGGCGCCCTGTGTAGGGCAGTCTCCAATCCAGAGCTATCACTGGCACGTGAGGGCAACCGTTCATAAGCGTGTGAGCTCTAGCAAAGAGCAAAGCGTCCTCGCTGATGTCGCTTATGGTTACATCATGACCACAGATAGCTGCATAAACGCCCACAATGCCCATCCCGGCGCCGATTTCAAGCACTTTATGACCGGGAACAGGTGATGTTTTCTCCATGAAAAGCGCCAGTACAAAGCTCGGCTCCCATATCTTGGTCCACCACTGCATCTCCATAAGCTGAAGAAGCAGTTCATCACTGAGTTGCTCAGGACGCACAGAATCGCTAGCCTCCGATGTCTCGCTTAGAGATTGTTCGAGTTTCTTCAAGATCTGTTCTTCCATGTCCTTTATCTGAAGCACATTTAGCGTCTTACTTCCAATCTTCACAGATTCAACTTCCACATCGTAACGTGATCGTATAATATTCATGATCTCATCAAGCGAGAGGGTCATAACGGATGGAATGCTCATGTTGTTTGTCCTTTCTTATGAATAAAATTGTTTCCACCAAACTGGTGTGTAACGTCTTTTCACCGCATAGCATAACCTTTTGCGGAGCGGCGTTTACTAAACATAGTCAACCGACCATACAACAAATTGCTTCAAAGATCAAAGCACAAGGAGTGATGAGATGACAAAAGGACAAATGCTGGAAGGTTACCGCAAAGTAGAGCAAATGTTTGTAAGGCAAGGAACTTATATAATCGAGGAAGCCTTTGTGATTACTCCAAATGAGCCCCGCAGGGGGATCGTTCTACGAGACGCCTTTCTGGAAGTGGAAGATGAAGGAAATCGCAAAATGGTTCACGGTAGGGCCACAGTTCATAACCTTTCGCTCGTGGAACTTTTTGAAGACAACGAACAGCTCGATATGATCATAAACATGGGAGAAGGTTTCAAGTTTTACCTGAAAAACCCCATAATCCAAGCCGGTAAAGTTTTCTCTCCTACAGTCTTTTCCACTATGCGCTTTATACCAACAGATTCTTTTGACCACATTCCGGATGCCGAGTATTCAATCATTGTCAATTCGATCATCCTTGTTCAACCAGATCTAGCCAGCCTGGCTCGTGAAAAAGAAAAGCTTTAAGCCATCTTCTTCACGGATTGCTAAAAATCCGCCAAAAGGGTAAGCTTTATGGTGGGATGGGTTAAGATCAGATTTGCGTGGAGTACTAAAAAGGGGGTAGTACTGTGGTAAGATCATATTTAAAAACCGTCATTTTTTTCGTGGTTTTGATAGTTTCAACTATAATCCTGGGGATAGTTGCTCTCACTATCCTTTTTACCACAAAAAATCCCAACCTAGGGCATTACATAGCACGTCTTTGGGGACTTATTCAGATTAAAGCTACAGGAACTAAAGTGATTGTGAGAAACAAGGAATACGTTAATCCCAAAGAGACATACGTTTACATGGCAAACCACCAGAGCTGGTTCGATATTTTTGTGCTGCTTGCTTATGTGCCCGGTCAATTCCGCTGGTTGGCAAAGGAAGAGCTTTATAAAATTCCTATAGTAGGACAGGCTATGAGGCTGATCGGCTACATCCCAATAGACCGAAGCAATAGAGTCAAAGCCTTTGAAAGCCTTGCCAAAGCTGCAGAAAGGATAAGAGCGGGCGCTTCCGTAATGATTTTCCCCGAAGGAACAAGAAGCCGAGACGGAGTATTACAGCCTTTCAAAAAAGGTGGTTTTATTCTGGCTATACAGAGCAAAAAACCGATTCTTCCTATAAGTATAAGCGGTTCTTACCGAATTATGCGTAAAGGATCCTGGATGGTTCATCCAGGCGAAATTACGGTTACATTCCATCCACCTATACCTACAGAATCTTACAGCATTGACGATAGAGATCAGCTCATAGCGCTTGTAGAAAAGGCGATCCGCAGAGGTCTTACGCCTGAAGAAGGCGGAATAACCGACCAATTCTCAGAATCACAATCTGAACAGGCAGGAGAAGCAGTATCGAAATGAGCAATGAACAGCCATTGAAAATAATCCCTCTCGGTGGGCTTGGAGAAATCGGGCTCAATATGATGGTAATCGAATATGAAGATACAATTTTGCTTGTGGACGCCGGGCTCATGTTCCCTGAAGAAGAAATGTTTGGGATTGATATTGTAATTCCGGATTTTGGCTACCTGCGAGATAACGCTCAAAAAATTAGAGCTTTAGTTGTAACGCACGGACACGAAGATCATATTGGGGCAATTCCTTTTCTGCTTCAAGAATTCCAGATCCCCATCTACGGAACTCCCTTTACCCTGGCTCTCATAAAAGAAAAGCTAGCCGAACACAATCTTCTTGGCAAAACCGTTTTGAACACCATTGTACCCAAAGAACCCTTCACAATAGGACCATTTTTGATCGAACCCTTTAGAGTATGTCACAGTATTCCCGATGGAGTTGGTTTAATCATTTCCACACCTCACGGCATTATCGTCCATTCTGGCGATTTTAAAATCGATCATACGCCTATTGACGGTAAGATTTTCGACATCGGGCGGTTGAGTTTTTACTCCGAACAGGGAGTGCTACTTCTTTTATCCGATTCTACAAATGTTGAAAGAGAAGGCTACACAATCTCAGAAAAAGATGTTGGAAAGACCTTCAGTGAGATATTTCAAACGGCTAAGGGACGGATCATCATAGCCGTATTTGCCAGCAATATTCATCGCATCCAGCAGATCATTTACACAGCCAGGCAATTTGGAAGGAAAATCCTTTTCCATGGGAAGTCCATCCAAACCAATGTGAGAATTGCTGAAGAATTAGGTTATCTCGAAATTTCGCCTGAAGACAAAATAGCCCTCAAGGATCTTCCCTTTATGCCAGATAATAAAGTGGTGATGATAACAACGGGAAGCCAGGGCGAACCTATGAGCGTTCTCACGAGGATCGCCTTTGATGATCACAAATGGATAAAGTTAAAACGGGGTGATACGGTCATCTTTTCGTCCAAATTCATTCCCGGTAATGAGAGAACCATTCACAATGTGATCAATAACCTTTATCGTCGAGGAACGGATGTCATATACGAAAGCGTGGAAGCCATTCATGCCTCCGGTCATGCTCACAGGGAAGAACTTAAGTGGCTCATCGGGCTGGTCAGGCCTAAATTCTTCGTGCCCATTCATGGTGAATATCGCCATCTTGCCAAGCATTGCGCTGTTGCTAAAGAAATGGGCATACCCGAAGATCGGTGCTTTCTTCTGGAAGACGGCGATGTGTTACGGTTATGGAATGATAGAGCCGAAGTAGCTCCAAAAGTCACGTCAGGAAGAGTGTTTGTTGACGGTAAAGGGGTTGGAGACATCGGCACTCCCGTGCTAAGGGATAGAAAACACCTGGCAGAAGATGGACTCGTTATAGTCTCTCTTGTGATAGATCAGGAGTATCGAGGTATTCTGAGCGGTCCCGACGTGTTCAGCAAAGGGTTTATATCAGAGGAAATAAATTCCGACATCATCCACTGTGCTCAGTGTCTGATTCTGGAAATTTTTGATCGCTACCTTGAAGAAGGTATAATTCCCGACACGGGAGAAATACAGCGAGAAATTCGCAAAGAACTCAAGAAGTTCTTCATCAAGATTCTTGGAAGAAGACCTGTCATCTATCCTATTGTCATGGAGGTGTAGAGGACAAGGTGATTGAGAGGCGTAAGAAGCGAGAACTTCTGGGAATTTCTATAGCTTTCGGAAGCACCATTATATTGCTTAGCCTTCTGTCTTACAGTCCCTCCGATCCCACTTTGTTTGGATTCTCACCGTCTAGACTTGAAACGAGAAACTGGATGGGGCTTTTCGGTTCACACCTGGCTAGATTGCTCTATACCCCCTTTGGAATAGCTTCCTTTATACTGCCTATCATTCTCTTCAGACTTGCCTGGGATATTTTCTGGGAACGAAAATTAAAAGTCGCTTTTTATACCCTTGTGCCGATTCTTGGGATCAGCAGTGCATCTATCCTCCTAAGCCTTTTCGCCAAAGAGATTCACCTTCGGGGGGAAAAAATCTCCGGTGGAGGATTGGTTGGAGAATGGATCACAAATCGTATGATCGAAATATTTTCTTACACCGGCACCATAATCATAGTGATAGGAGTTGGGTTGTGTGTGGTGGTAGCTTTTCTTCCCTGGAGTTTGCTGGAAATATCCAGAAGTTGCAAAGCCATCGCCGATTCCATCTTTAAGCAACTTTCCAAACTCACCAGCTACATTAGCAGAACTGTAGTAAACACTATGTCTGCAATAAGCTTCAAAAAGGACCACAAACCATCATTGGTGAAAAATGGAAAAAATTCTACGGCAAATCGAGCAAAGCCTCTTGCTCCTCCCACATCCCACCTACCCTCACCTCCTCCACCAACCGAACTAGACAAAGATATGTCTATTGACGATCTCTTTGCCAGTAGCATTGAAGAACCTGCACCTTCTATTTCCAAGAATCGATCCCCAGAGCCTGTGCGACGACCAGAAAAAGAAAAACCCTCTTCATCTCCACCATATCCCTATATTTTCAATCTTCCTTCTATCGAGCTACTTGATAAGTATGAAACTCATCAGGACTACGAAGACATCAAAGTTCTTCAAAAAAAGGCGCAGGTGTTAACTCAAAAACTTGCTGATTTTGGCGTACATGGCGAAGTTGTTAATATTCTTCCCGGTCCCGTCATTACCATGTTCGAATATGTGCCAGCGCCTGGCATTAAAATAAGCCGAATAGTAAATCTTCAAAGCGACCTCACTATGGCGCTAAAGGCTTTAAGCATCCGTATTGTCGCACCCATCCCCGGCAAAGCGGCCGTTGGTATTGAAATTCCTAACGCCAAGAGACAATTAGTCAGCATACGTTCGGTCATTGAATCGCCTGAATTCAAGGAAGCGACCGCTCCATTAACTATCGCTCTGGGAAAGGATACGACGGGAAATCCTGTGGTGACCAATCTCGCAAAAATGCCGCACCTTCTTATTGCGGGAGCCACAGGAACCGGTAAAAGCGTATGTCTTAACTCCATCCTTGCAAGTCTTCTCTTTAGAAACACACCGCATACTTTACGACTTCTCCTAATTGATCCCAAAAGAATCGAGTTGAGCCTTTACGAAGGTATTCCTCATCTAATCCATCCTGTTGTGACCGACGTCAAGAAAGCTACTAAAGCTCTACAGTGGGCTGTGGCAGAAATGGAACACAGATACGAACTTATGGCACAGTTCAATGCCAGAAATATCGAGGGTTATAACAAGAAAGTGTCAGAAGGGCAACGATCACCAGAGGAAGAGGACTACAAACCTTTACCATATCTTGTGGTGATTATAGACGAGCTAGCAGACCTGATGATGGTAGCATCGAGGGAAGTGGAAGAACATATCACAAGGCTTGCTCAGATGGCGAGAGCAGCCGGTATCCATCTTGTCCTTGCTACTCAAAGGCCATCCGTAGATGTAATTACTGGCCTTATCAAGGCAAACATTCCTTCTCGTATATCCTTTCAGGTTTCATCAAAGATAGACTCTCGAACCATTCTAGATGCTCCAGGAGCTGAGACTCTGCTGGGTTCAGGAGATATGCTGTTCCTTCCTCCGGGTACTGCAAAACTCCAGCGTATTCATGGGGCTTTTATATCCGATCGGGAAGTTCAGCGCATTACGGAATTCTGGCGAGAAGAAGCTCGGAAAGCTGGATGGGAAACAGAACACATAGACCTCACTGAAGATACCAGCTCAGGAGAAATCAACGAAGAAGATGTTGACGAAAAATATGAGGAAGCAGTAAAGCTTGTCCTCGAAACAAGACAGGCTTCTATTTCTATGCTTCAGAGACGCTTAAGGGTTGGCTATAACAGAGCCGCTCGAATGATAGAACTTATGGAAAAGCAAGGCATAGTGGGACCTTCGGATGGTATAAAGCCGAGAGAGGTGCTTGGTCCCCCAAGAAATTCATGACAAAGTGAGAAAGGATTACTCTAATGAATGGAAAAAAACCCGTAGTGAAAACCACCTTAATCATAATCTTGGCTATGCTCGGAATGTTAACGTTAAACCCAGAAAAAGTCTTGCCCTCTGATGAAACCGCTAACGTCAAAGAGGCTGCCAATCTGGTCAAAGCCGTTGAACAGAAGTATCATTCGACGATTTACTTTCATACCGACTTTATCCAGCAAATTTATCCTCCACACACTACTTCTCCATCGGCTGAAGCAACTGGGCGGTTCAGTTTCGCAAAACCATGTCTTATGCGCTGGGAATATCGTTCCCCCGAAGAACAGGTCGTGGTGACATACCCTTCAATAGGATGGCTCTATGCGGTAAAAGACAAAGAAGTGCAGGTGTTTGATACAACTTCATTCTATAAATCGGTTGTGGCAAAAGCTTTTCTTAAGAGCATTCTCGAATCGTTCGAAATTACCGAATGGTCTAGATCGGGAAACGATCCCGAGACTTTCATCGTTGGTCTCAAACCTAAGGGAGATGATGCTCAAATTGCCAGAGTAGAACTGGTTATTCATAAACCCGATGCAACGCTAACTAGAGTTATCGTCGAGGATCAAGCAGGTACCAGAAACGTTCTGATATTTACAGCGCAAAAGTGGGAAAAATCATTCTCGCAAGATGAGTTTATCCCCAACATCCCCAAAGATGTAGTAATTTCCACCGATCAGGGAGAAAGCATATCTTATGATGAGTTCATGAGACAATTCAAAGAGAAGAAAGGAGCGTTGGACTGTTCACATGAGTCAGCTATCAAAAAATGATTTAGTTCGAAAGATTGATGAACTTAGAAAACAGCGAAATGCTGTAATACTGGCTCATAACTATCAGCCACCAGAAATTCAGGACATTGCCGATTTTACCGGGGATTCTCTTGAGCTTAGCCGTCAGGCGGCAAATACAAAAGCTTCGGTTATTGTTTTCTGCGGGGTAGCCTTTATGGCGGAAACGGCGGCAGTGCTTAATCCCGACAAGATTGTTATTCTGCCGCGTCAGGATGCTGGATGTCCGATGGCCGATATGATTACCCCGGAAGACATGGAAAAAATCCGAAGCGAACACCCTGGAGTCCCCATTGTGACCTATGTAAACACCACAGCAGCCGTAAAGGCTAAGAGCACTATATGCTGCACATCAGCAAACGCTATCAAGATAGTTTCATCTTTAGATGCAGAAACTGTTTATATGGCACCTGATAGAAACCTTGCACTTTATACGGCTCGCCACGTCAAAAAACGCATCTTATTCTGGAACGGCCATTGTCCCATACACCACAATCTTTCTGCCGAAGATGTAATAAAGGCAAAAGAAGCGCATCCAAAGGCTCTCTTCATAGCTCATCCGGAGTGTCCCCCTGAGGTAATTGATCTGGCTGACGGGGTTTTCAGCACTTCCGGAATGCTTCGCTTTGTATCTGAATCACCATCTGAGGAATTTATCATTGGCACCGAGATGGGTATTATCTACACCATGAAAAAGCGAAATCCATCCAAGCAATTCTATCCAGCATCTCCCAAACTCCTGTGCCCGGACATGAAAAAAATATCCCTGGAAGACGTCCTTAGGTCACTTGAAACTTTAGAACCTAGAACGGTCGTCCCAGAAGATGTGAGAGTTGACGCGCTTAAAGCTATAGAAAGGATGCTGGCTATTGTTTAACCTGCAATCCTGAATTGTTAGACACTCCAAAACAACGGGAACATGGGCGCAATAGGTTAAAAGGGAGATGTGCCGGTGCTGCACAATAACAGAGAGGAACAACCAATTATTGCAGTAACAATGGGAGATCCTTGCGGCATTGGCCCTGAAATAATCTGCAAGGCCATGTCAGAGCTTTCCCTTAGAGAAGAAGCGAAGATTGTTATCATTGGGGAAGAAAAAGCTCTAGAAGCTATTTCAAAAAAGCTAAATATCCCGCTTAGATTTCAGCGATTTTCACACGTCGCAAAGGCAATTTCCAACGCTGGTGGAGATGTAATTCCGGTTATAAACCCTCTCCCGCTTTCCCCGGAAGACATAATACCTGCTAAGCCAACCACGAATACTGCTCATGCTGTTGTGAAATACATTGAAGAAGCAGTAAAGATGGCAATGGATGGCCTGGTTGATGCAATCTGCACGGCACCTATAAACAAAGCAAAATTACACGCCTGCGGTTTCACATTTCCCGGACATACTGAATTCATCAAACACCTGACCGGATCAACTCGAGCCGTAATGATGCTTGCAGGAACGCGGCTTCGAGTAACTCTAGTAACCATTCATGAAGCTCTGAAGCGCGTAAGTGAGCTTCTAACGATAGATAAGATATGCGAAACCATTGAAGTAACCGCATGGTCTCTAGAAAATTATTTCGGTTTGAGCCACCCTCGAGTAGCCGTTTGTGGTTTAAACCCTCATGCAGGAGAATCGGGACTTTTCGGGGATGAAGAACAGAAGGTTATTGCTCCGGCAGTAGAATCTTTCCGATCCCACAAGGCATGGGAAATATCCGGCCCCTATCCTCCAGACACGGTTTTTTATAAAGCCGTTCAGGGAGCTTTCGACGCCGTGGTTGCTATGTATCATGATCAGGGACTGATTCCCCTGAAGCTACTTCATTTTGACGATGCCGTAAATGTTACTCTTGGGCTACCTATTATCCGCACATCGGTTGACCATGGAACGGCCTACGATATTGCCGGGAAAGGAATAGCAAGTCCTAACAGCCTAAAAGCTGCTATTCGCCTGGCAGGGCACATGGCAAGATCGAAAAGAAGACACCATGAAAACTTTTCCACAGACCATCACAATCCGTAATGCCAGGACAAACAATTTAAAAATAGACCAACTGGAAATCCCTCTTAACGCGGTAACGCTCGTAACAGGGGTTAGCGGATCGGGCAAATCATCCCTTGTATTTGACACCATCTTTACCAAATCTCTTTTGACGTATTCACAATTGCTGAACAAAACTACGGGATTAAGCATCTCATCGGCCAAAGTTCCTCAAGTAGAAATTGTGCGTAACCTTCCGGTGGCTGTTGCTCTAAAGCAAAAAATACCCCTGGATCTCCTTAGAGCTTCTGTGGGGGAATTCAGTGGCATCTCTGACGTCCTGATAAATCTTTTTACCACAATGGGAACAATTTATTGCCCTGAGTGTAAGGAACCCGTTGCATGCTGGGATCCTGTAAAAATAGCAAATGAAATAACTCATCGATATGCCAGAGGAACCAGGTTTTACATCACAGCTCCAATGCATCCAGTTCCACATAGTAGAATCATAGCAACAATCAAACAGTTACTTCGGGAAGGATTCTTGAGATTTATCGTGGACGGCAAAATCATAACAGCCGATTCTTTAGAAGAACTTGGATGGAAAAAAGAATACGAATTCGCTGTGGTTGTAGATAGGTTTGTAGTGGAAGATGATGTTTTTAACCGATTGGTGGATTCTTGCACCACAGCTCTCAGGCTGAGTGAACTTAACAAGGTTGTTTTTATCTCGCCTGACGGAGAACAGATTTCCTTTTCAAACAAGCCGATCTGTTCCCATTGCGGTCAACTTTTCCCTGTCCTATCACCTCATATGTTTAACCTCGATCATCCTTCTGGTCGATGTAACAACTGTAACGCTTCAGGCTGCGACCTCTGCCGTGGCACGGGACGAAATCCCCTTGTGCTCCAGGTATTGCTTTATGATTACTCCTTTCCCGACCTGCTTTCTCTTCCACTTAATGCCGTAAAAACCTGGATGGAAAAATTCGACCCGGTTCTTAAAGACGGGTTATTAAGTCCTTACCTCAGTTGGCTGAATTCCGCTCAGGAATTCCATCTCGAGTATCTATCCCTGAATAGACCACTTTCTACTCTGTCTGCAGGAGAACTTCAGAAACTTCGCCTGATTGAATTTTGGAAAAATCCACCTGTAGGCGCCTTATCCATTTTCGATGAGCCTTTAAAGTTTCTCGATCCCGATGAACGTGTCAGATTCAGAGAACGGATCAAAGCTCTTATAGAGATGGGGCAAACCGTTATAATCGTAGACCATCACCCCGAAGCTCTTGAGATGGCTGATTTTGTCATAGAGCTTGGCCCTGGAGCTGGAGCAGAAGGTGGCAAAGTAATATGGAGTGGAACGGCAAAACGTTACGTTGCAGAAAAAGCATCTTTGTTACAGCATCAAATAGGCAGTTCAAAAAAACAGACTGCTCTGAGAAAGAGCAAAAAAATAGCTTTAATCGGCGTTACGGTTCACAATTTAGACAACGTTTCGGTTTCCTTCCCCATAGGGAAGCTCACCTACGTTACCGGGCCAGTTGCTTCCGGCAAAACATCTCTGGTTTTTGAAGCTCTTGTGCCGGCTCTAGGATTCGAGTTTTTAAAAAAGCCTCTAAAGAAAAAAACCTATAAAGAACTTCGCTCCTCTGAGGCTATTGATGCTGTTGTAACCGTAAAAGAGAAGACGGCTCTTATATCTCCCACCGAACGCTCAACCGTAGCGACGTTTTTGAATATCTTCACCCCGATTCGACAATTTTTTGCGCAACTGAAGGAAGCAAAACAAAGAGGCTTAAAGCCTTCGCATTTTTCCTGGAACACACCTGAAGGTGCCTGTTCTCGCTGTGGTGGCAAAGGATTTGTTTCTGCTAAAAGCTCTACTTACTCCGGCTTTTCGGTTCTTTGCCCTTCCTGTGATGGCAGAAAATATCGAGAAGATGTGCTATCGGTCAGATATAAAGGATATTCCATCGCCGATGTGCTCGAGATGAGCCTAGGTGAAGTTTTCAGGCTTTTCAACTTTATTCCGGGAATTCAGGCCACTCTGGAAACTGTTAGGTCGGCAAAGCTTTCTCACATAATATTGGGACAGCCTTTAACAAATTTATCCGGAGGGGAATTACATCGTATATGGATGATACGCCAGGTAATATTCAAAGGATCATCTGGTAAGCATCAGGTTTTTTGCTTCGACCAACCCACAGCAGGATTGCATGTTCTGGATATAGAAAATCTTGTGGCTTTCTGGAAACGCCTTGTAGCTTCTGGAAACACTGTTATTGTTTGCGATAGCCACAACCTTATCGAAAATGTTAGCGATTGGATTATAATTTTGGGACCTGGTAGTGGACCCTATGGAGGAAAGGTAATTTACGAAGGATCTCCGTCAGAAGTTGGCCGACAGATGGTATGCGATAGCGTCTAACTTAATCGTGAAATCTATATTCTCGACGTAACAACAATCTGGAACCTGGATCTGAACAGGGGCAAAATTGAGAATGCCGTTAACGCCCGCAAGAACAAGCTGATTTGCCACACTTTGAGCGGCACTTGCAGGAGTTGCAATAATACCTATTGAAATATTCCTCTCTTTTACAACTTCCTCAAGCTCATCAATATGGTTTACGATAATTCCGTTAGGCAAACGTTTTCCGACTTTGTTAGGATCTACATCGAAAGCGGCAGCGAAGATATATCCGTGCTTAACAAAGTTTGCATATCTTATAAGCGCAGAGCCAAGATTCCCAACACCTACCATGGCTAGATTCCATGTGCGATTAAGCCCTAAAATTTCTCTAATCTGGTGGATGAGATCTACAACTCGATATCCAACACCTCGAACACCGAATTCGCCAAAATAAGCGAGATCTTTCCTTATTTGCGCAGGGTTTACACCGCAGTATTTAGCAAGCTTTTCCGATGGTATAACCTCGACGTCTTCCCCACCAAGTTCCTGGAGAACCCTAAGGTAAATCGAAAGTCTATTGATAGTTGCGAGGGGTATTTTTGTGAACTTCATGGTTCCTCTTCTATTCTCAACCTAAGCAAGGAAGGGGGAAAGCCCCCTTCCTTTCAACATATATCCACTTAATGAAGATAACTCTCCACCGATGGAGACTAAATAAACTACTTAGCCAATCCGATGAATCCCTGGATCAGCTTGCTCACCGGGTTGGCGTAGATAAGAATGAGAGCGATAACGAGAGCGTAGATCGTCAAAGATTCGATCATGGCGAGACCGATAAGCATGGTCACTGTGATCTTACCAGAGGTTTCGGGATTTCTAGCTATGCCTTCCACCGACCCCTTAACAGCAAGACCCTGACCAATGCCGCATCCAAGAGCCGCAAAGGTAATGGCAAGACCTGCAGCGATAGCTGAATAGGAGAAGAAACCAAGCCCTGCTGCAACATTGCTTCCTCCTCCAGCTGCAGGCTCAGCAGCAAAAGCAAGAGCCGTCAATCCAAGAGAGAACAACAAAGTCATCAAACCAGTTCTACGCATAACAAATCCTCCTCCAAAGATTAATTTTATTAAACAACCAGAACGCACCGGCCTTCCTTCCCGTACTCTTATAAAAAACTAGTGGTGAGCTTCTTCCATTGCTCCAGCAAAATACATCATAGAAAGAACGCAGAAAATAAACGCCTGGATAAATCCTGTAAAGAGCCCTAACACCATCATTGGAAGCGGAGCAAGATAAAGCCCTGCAAGGAGAAATAGGATACCGAGCACGAGCTCTTCACCGAAGATGTTTCCAAAAAGACGTATAGAAAGGCTGAGAATTCTCGATAGATGGCTTATGATTTCTATCGGGAAAATAAGCGGAATCAACCACGGTACAGGACCAAGAAAGTGTTTGATATATTTTATGCCATGATACTTGACTCCAAGTACGTGGGTAAACACCACAACGATGAGAGCGCAAGCGAGAGTCGTATTCAAGTTAGCAGTAGGAGCGTAAAAACCAGGGATCATGCCCATGTAGTTACTGCAGAGGATGAAAATCCCGAGAGATGCAATAAGAGGAAACAGAAATCGTCCCTCTTCTCCTACAATACCCACCATAAAATCTTCAATACCAACCAGCACTGTTTCGAAGAAGTTCTGCCCTCCCTCAGGAACCACCTTCAGCTTTTTAGAAATCATCCAAGCTATAGCAATCAAAACCCCCATTACGAACCACCCATAGATGACATGGGGAAGGAGAATCTTTTGAAGAAGCGTATGAGCTTCATCAGCGCTTAATACTACCGGTATCCCTAATTTTTGGAGCAAAAGCGGCAAAAAAAGAACCGGATGTTCCATCTTCTATCCCTCTCTTTTTAAGACCATCTTGATAAATATTTCACCCGCAACCAAAATAAAACTAAGTCCAAAAACCAAAAGCCCAGCCGTAAGAGCCAAAGGCTGAACTAATCCTAAATCCACAATCACCCATATAATGGCAACAAGTAAAAGAAACCTAACATAGTATTTTATAAACACGGCAACTTTGTTTCTGGGCGGAACAGCTCCACAAAAAATCCTCTTTAATTGCCACTCCAGCACTTCCAAATTAAGAGCCATCAAAAGCCACCCTACCAGAACACCAACTCCCGTTTTCCAAGAAATCACACAACCAGCTATTATGGCCGCAGTTCCCAGAAGAGCATTAGTGATCTTTATTTTCTCAACAATCTGCTCTAAATCCCTTTCAACTACCACCAAAGCCTCGCTTCTCCTCTTCCGCCTCTTTCTGCTGCCGCTTAGCAAATCTGTAATAATTTCTATAGCCAGCTATTATACCAAAAATCATAAAGATCATCGTAAGCCAGGGCCAGGTTCCCAACCTGCTATCAAGCCAGTAACCTATCCCTAGCCCGATAAATATTGCAAATGCAACAGAAAGCCCGACTACCGAAGCATTTGCAACCTGTCTGATATATTGCTTCGTTTCCTTTTTCATGATCCCAGTCTCGTGTAAACCTTCACAACATCGTCTAGCATAACATAGTTCTTTAAGTCAATCTTTTTTTGTTACTTCCCTCGCATGTTCCTGACAATTGCAAGAGCTTCCTCAGCCGCTTTGATGGTAAAATCAAGATCCTCAAACGTATGAGCAGCGCTCACGAAAAACGCCTCAAACTGAGACGGAGCCAGATAAACTCCCCTATCGAGCATTTCTCTGAAAAATATCCCATAAGCTTCTGTATCGCATGCCTTGGCGTCGTCGAAGTTTCTTACGGGCTTATCTATGAAAAAGCCACATCCCATCGAACCAACTCGTTGAATGGTCACTGCAACTCCAACCTTTTCAGACACTTCTCGCAGTCCACGTTCAAGATAGCTAGCTTTTTGTTCCAGTTCAGCATAAATGTTTCCACGTTCCAGAATCTTCAAGGTAACCAGTCCTGCAGCCATAGCAAGAGGATTTCCAGAAAGGGTTCCGGCTTGATATACGGGACCGTCAGGAGCTACATGCCTCATAATATCTGCCGATGCTCCGTAGGCTCCAACGGGGAGTCCTCCTCCAATGATTTTCCCAAGACAGGTAATGTCAGGTTTGATCCCGTAGTATTCTTGAGCCCCTCCTGGAGCAAGCCTAAATCCCGTAATAACTTCATCGAAGATGAGAAGCGCTCCGTATTTTTCGCAAAGTTTCTTTAATCCGAGAAGAAATCCATCGTCAGGTGGCACAACTCCCATGTTACCAGCTACCGGTTCAACGATCACTGCGGCTATATTTTGTCCATCAATATCCATAACATTTTCAACAGCCTTTAGATCGTTATACGGAAGCACAATCGTTTGAGAAACCACCTCTTCTGGAACTCCCGCACTACCTGGCATTCCAAAGGTGGCAACTCCAGACCCAGCCTTTGCCAGTAGGGCATCACTATGGCCATGATAACATCCATCGAATTTTATAATCTTTTTTCGGCCGGTTACGCCTCTGGCAAGCCTTATAGCGCTCATAACAGCTTCCGTACCGGAGTTAACAAACCGAACCACTTCAATAGATGGAACCATCTTTACCACCTGTTCCGCCATTTCCACTTCAAGACTGCACGGAATACCGTAAGAAGTACCCCTCTCAGCCGCATCTTTAATAGCCTGAACCACTTCTGGATGGGTGTGTCCGAGGATAAGAGGTCCCCAGGAGCATACATAATCTACGTATCTATTGCCGTCCTCATCCCAGATGTATGATCCCTGAGCCCTTTTTACAAAAATCGGATAGGTCCCTACGGCTCGAGCCGACCTCACGGGGCTGTTAACTCCCCCAGGAAGCACTTTCTTCGCTCTTTCATACCAATTGCGAGATAATTCCCTAGACCCCATTACTCGCTCCTCCTGTTTTCCTCCAGCACAGCAATGTCAAATTCTTCATGATGCAAGGAAGCGTCAGGCTGAAGATATATCCTTGCATGAAGACTTTCCTCAACCCACTCAAAAGAGCTTCTTTCTTCATCATAAAAAAGTCCCACAATATCAGGGTGAGCCCTCACAACAACAGACTTTCCCAAAAACTCACTTCTACCCTTTTCTATGGCTCTCAAGATTTCATAACAAATAGACTGTTTCGACTTGATCAGTCCCGTTCCTTCGCAGTAAGGACAAGGCTCATGAAGAAGGCGACCTATGCTTTCCCGAGTCCTCTTTCTGGTCATCTGAACAAGCCCAAATTCCGACATGGGTAACACTTTGGTTTTGCTCCGGTCTCGCTTTAAAGCATCCACCAGCGCCTGAAAAACTCTCTCCCGATCTGAAGGTTTTTCCATGTCTATAAAGTCGATGATGATTATGCCCCCAATGTTTCGGAGTCTAAGCTGGCATGCAATTTCCTGAACAGCTTCCAGGTTGGTCTTGAGAATTGTTTCTTCCAGATTTCTCTTGCCTACATATCTTCCCGTATTAACATCAATGGTTGTAAGAGCTTCCGTGGACTCAATTACAATATACCCGCCGGATTTAAGCCAGACCTTTTTCTCAAGAGCCCGCTGAATTTCCATTTCTATGCCGTAAAAGTCGAATATAGGCTGACTGCCTCGATAAAGTTCCACTTGAGCCGTCAACCCTGGAGCAAAAGCTTCCAGAAAGTTCACGATCTTTTCGTATTCTTTTTCGGAGTCCACGATGAGCTTTTCCACTTCTTTGGCAAAAAGGTCGCGAGCAGCCCGAAGAGTCACGTCCAGTTCTCGATAAACGAGGGAAGGCACGGGTGCTTTTGACGCTCTTTCTTTAATGCTTTCCCAGACCTTAAGGAGAAAATCCATCTCACCAGCAAGTTTTTTTTCGTCCGTTCCTTCAGCAGCCGTTCTCACAATAAAGCCCACATTGGGTGGTTTTATAGAGTTCATCAGTTCTCGCAGTCGTTCACGCTCTGCTTCATCTTCAATGCGCCTTGATACTCCAACGTGCCGAGCAAGTGGCATAAGAACCAATTTCCGTCCCGGTATCGTGATGTTAGTTGTAACCCGGGCTCCCTTTGTACCAAGAGGCTCTTTAGCAATCTGGACCAGAATCTCCTGCCCTTCTCTAAGTAGATCTTCTATGGGCGCAGATTCCAGAGCAGAAGCAGATAAAGCCTTGGCTTGCCTGCCGTCATAGCCATCAGCTTCCCCTTCACATTGCAAAAACTCTGGAAATGATACATCGTCATGATTGAAAATTACGTCTTCCACGTGAAGAAAGGCCGCTCGTTCCAGTCCGATATCCACAAAGGCTGATTGCATACCAGGTAGTACTCTTACAACTCTTCCTTTGTATATATTCCCGGTGATACCCTTATCAGAAGGCCGTTCAAAGTAGAATTCAACTACATGGCCGTTTTCCAGCAAAGCAACCCGAGTTTCGTATGGAGCCACATTTATTACTAACTCCCCGGACACCTTATTTCATCTCCCTCCGTGCTCATCCTTTTTAAAGCAGAAAAACTTTATGACTCTAAAAGCTTTGATTTTTTCCTCTTCTATGCCTGCTGCAAGACAAAGATCCTTAGGCCTTACAATACAATGCTGATCTTCCTTTAGTTCCACCATTACGCTGGTAGAATCAAGTTCTTCTAGCTTTTCCCACCATAAACCAAGCTCAACCTGTAGCGTTTTGTTTTTTCGCACAACAGGCACTGTACATCCTTCTCTCTTTTCCCACAACCGTCTGAGCTTCTCTCGATCACAATCTTCAAGACCTTCGATACGGTATGCTACAATGCTAGTGGCAGTTTTATCCTCATGGCCTTTTCCTTCCGAAGGCTTAACTGATGTTATGCGAACACCTTCCGGCAGTTCTTTATTCCAGCGTTCTCTGATTTCGTCGGCGTGGAGATTTTCCACAAGTCCAATCCATCCTTCCTCACAAATACTTTCCATACCAACCGGTAACGCCTGATTGAAGGAAATCTTAGGATGTGGATGAAACCCCTTGGAAAAAGCCACAGGAAGACCAGCTCTTCGAACGCTTCTTGCTATAAGTCTTTGAAAATCCGTCTGTCCTATATACCTGGCAAGCCCGGTTTTTTCGTAAACAAAGTGATACCAGAAGATATTTTCCTGCGAACCTTTTTCAGTGGGATTTTCTTCTTTCTCATTCCCTGGTATCCCGACACGAATCTGAGAGACGCATCCCTCAATGGGGCACTCCTTGCAGGTTTCTGGGCAACCACATAGGGTTGCCCCTACGTTCTCTTCCTGGAGGGTTGCCCCTACGTTTCGATGCGGCATTACCTGATAGGGGGCAAGCTCTCCTTCACAGACCCCACACCCACTGCACTTACCAGACCTGCAGTCTGGCGTATATTCTAAAGAAAAAGACCTTTCCCATTCCTTAAGGAGAAAATCTTTGGAAACCCCGCAGGAAAGATGATCCCAGGGAAGGATCTCCTCAGGAGATATTTCTCTATTAGCAAAAAATTCCGGATTGATGCCTTCTTCTCGAGCTGCCCTACGCCACAGGTCATCTCTAAAAAGCTCTGTCCAGCCATCCATCCGAGCCCCTGCCGTCCAGGCTCGCCATATAACCATCCCAAGACGTCTATCGCCCCTGGCCAGCACCGCTTCCCAGAAGCTCTGCGCTGGATCATGCCACTTAATTTCTACTCCCCGCAAACGGCGAAGTTTTTCCTTAAGAAAAGAGAGTTTTTCTTCAACTTCATCCTGGAGTATTTGTTCGCACCATTGAAAAGGTGTATGAGGCTTCGGCACAAAAGTAGAAACTCCTACATGGAGTCCTGCACGGAAAGGTTTAGCCTTTTCCCACAAAACTCTAACAAGTTCCACAATACCGGTAAGATCTTGATAGGTTTCCCCAGGAAGTCCTATCATGAAATAAAGCTTTAGTAGCCGCCAGCCAAGGGAAAAAGCCTGTTCTGCCGTTTCCAGGAGACTTTCTGTATCAATTCCTTTGTTGATAGCCCTACGGAGTCTTTCGGTACCAGCTTCGGGAGCCAGAGTAAACCCGGTTCTTCGGACGGTTTTAATTGCTTCCATCATGTCAGGCGTTAAAGTACCAACCCTTAGTGATGGCAAGGATATGGCAATACGCTGGGGAAGGAGCTTTGAAATAAGGGTTTTTATAAGCTCTTCGATACAGGAATAGTCGCCGGAACTAAGAGAAAGAAGCGAAACCTCTTCATAGCCGGTTCGTTTTAACGCTTCTTCTACGTTCTTTATAATAATTTCAGGATCTCGTTCTCTTACCGGTCTGTAGATAAAACCGGCCTGACAAAAGCGACACCCCCGGCTACAACCTCTCGCAATTTCTACATTCAAGCGATCATGGACGATTTCTATAGCAGGCACAAGGTCGCAGACGGGAAAAGGCGAGGACTTATCGAGGGAAGCAAGAACCCTTTTCCTAACGATGGAAGGGCAACCACATAGGGTTGTCCCTACTTCTTCTATGGTGTTGTTATCCCGGAATTTAAAGGAAAAGAAGGACGGCACGTAGATACCAGGCACATAGCAAAGTTCTTCCAGTAGTTCTTTTCTTTTCCTGCCAGATTTCTTCCAGGAACGAACCATCTCGGTAATTTCTATAATAACTTCCTCGCCTTCTCCGAGGACTACAAAGTCGAAGAAGTCCGCCATCGGTTCTACATTAAAGGCACAGGGACCACCGGCCACAACCCAGGGGTGTTCTTCCGTTCTATCACGTGCCCAGATGGGGATACCTCCAAGGTCAAGAAGGGTCAAAACATTGGAGTAACTTAATTCATACTGAAGGCTTATTCCTACAATATCGAATGCTAAAAGAGGTTTTCCGGTTTCAAGCGCTGTAAGAAGTGATCCCGATTGACGGAGCTTTTCTTCCATATCAGGCCAGGGAACATAAACCCTATCGGCCAATACTCCTTCGGCTCGGTTAAGAATCTGATAAAGGATCCTGAGCCCAAGATGGCTTAATCCAACTTCATAAACATCCGGAAAGGCTAGAACCCATCTTACATCTGTATCCTGCCAAGATTTTCTGAAAGCATTCCATTCAAAGCCTGTATAGCGTCCCGGTTTTGTAACTTCCAGAAGATTAAGGGAGATTTCTCTTTCCACAATAGCCAATCCTCCGATTATTTATTCGGCGTATTGAAAACAGCATCCACAATAGCTTCAGAAGCCATTTCTATTTCTTGCTCGGTAGTAAATCTTCCAAGTGAAAGGCGAATTGTTCCCATGGCGACTTCAACATTAACACCCATGGCTTCAAGGACATGAGAAATTTTCACATCGTGAGAATGACAGGCAGCGCCTGCAGAAGCCGCTACCCGGCTGAGGTTACGTAATATCTCATCTGCTTTTTTGCCAGGAAAGGCAATGCTAAGAGTATTGGGAAGTCGTGGAGCGCCTTCTCCGTTCACAATTGCATTCGGAATTTTTCCCTTAATTCTTCGAGCTAACTCATTTCTCAATCGTTCCAGTCTCACCATTTCCGTATTGAGTTCTTTCTTAGCCACAGCGGAAGCTTCACCAAGACCCACAATAAAAGGCACATTCTCAGTGCCCGGACGCACTCCTCGCTCTTGTCCTGCTCCAAATATGAATTTCCCTAAAGGTGCTCCATGGCGACGGTATAAGGCCCCGATTCCTTTCGGAGCGTAGAGTTTGTGGCCGGCAATGCTTAAAAAATCAACTCCCAGATCATTAACAAGAGTTGGAATTTTACCAACACTCTGAGCTGCATCGGAGTGAAGAAGTATCCCCCTTTCTCTGGCAATTTGACTGATTTCAGAAATAGGCTGAATAGTGCCAACTTCGTTATTTGCATGCATAACAGAAATAAGGATCGTATCTTTACGAAGAGCTTTACGGACATCGTCCGGATCAACCATGCCACGTCCATCAACAGGAACAAAGGTAACATCAAAACCTCGCCCAATAAGTTCAAGGCAAGGCTCGATAATAGCCGGATGTTCTATTCGTGTTGTTACGATATGACGTCCCTTATCACCAAGAGCCTGAGCCACACCGAAAAGGACGAGGTTGTTAGATTCCGTGCCACCGCTTGTAAAGAAAATTTCCTCAGGCTGACACTCAAGAAGACTGGCTACCTGTGCTCTGGCTCGCTCCACGGCATCTCTAGCCTCACGCCCATAATAATGGGCACTGGAAGGGTTTCCAAATTTATCCCGAAGATAAGGAAGCATCGCTTCCAATACTCGTCTGTCTATAGGTGTTGTAGCATTATAATCCAGATAAATTGGCTTTTCGGTCGTCACAGCTCTCCTCCCAAACGTATAATTCGCCACATTGTTACTTCAGCCTTCAAATAGACCACAGAACGACCTTTACTGCAACCGGCTAATTTGGAATACTAGATTGATTACATTTTCTTGAGAATGCTCCTGTCTTCTGATTATAATGATTTTGATGTTAGGGTCTTACTGAAGCCCTGGACATCCGAACCGTTGCTAAACTGCCATTTCATCATCAAGGAACGAATATGCAGGAAGCAATTTCAAGAAGTGAAATAGAACAACTTGTGAGAAGTATTGTACAGCAAAGCATCCAGTCTGCAATAGAAGAATTCGTCAGAAAAAACGACCAAAGAGCAAAGGAACTTTCTCTCATAGAAAGAGTCATAAGAGTAGAAGAGGAATTAAAGGCTCTCCGAGAGATAGAAGCAGCTCGGTTTGAAGCAATAGAGAAAAGATTTGAGGCGCTTCAAAGAGAGATGGACAAAAGATTCGAAGCTCTACAAAGGGAAATGAATGCACGATTTGAGTCTCTCGAAAAAAGGCTTAGCTTCACTCAGTGGCTCATCGGCATAGGATTTACTGCAGTAATGGCAATGATAGGAATACTCAGGTATCTGAAATAGAAAAAGGAAGGAACCAACATGCAGGAAGCAATTTCCAGAAGTGAAATAGAACAACTTGTTAGAAGCATTGTACAGCAAAGCATCCAGTCTGCAATAGAAGAATTTGTCAGAAAAAACGACCAAAGAGCAAAAGAGCTTTCTCTCATAGAAAGAGTCATACGAGTAGAAGAGGAATTAAAGGCTCTCCGAGAGATAGAAGCAGCTCGGTTTGAAGCAATAGAGAAAAGATTTGAGGCACTTCAGAGAGAAATGAATGCACGATTTGAGTCTCTGGAAAAAAGGCTTAGCTTCACTCAGTGGCTCATCGGCATAGGATTTACCGCAGTAATGGCAATGATAGGAATACTCAGGTATCTGAAATAAGCTCAAAGAAAGGAACCAACATGCAGGAAGCAATTTCCAGAAGTGAAATAGAACAACTTGTGAGAAGCATTGTACAGCAAAACATCCAGTCTGCAATAGAAGAATTTGTCAGAAGAAATGACCAAAGAGCAAAAGAGCTTTCTCTCATAGAAAGAGTCATACGAGTGGAAGAGGAATTAAAGGCTCTACGAGAGATAGAAGCAGCTCGGTTTGAAGCAATGGAGAAAAGGTTTGAAATACTTCAGAGAGAGATGCAAGCTCGTTTTGAAGCAATGGAGAAAAGATTTGAAGCACTTCAGAGAGAAATGAATGCTAGATTCGAAGCAATGGAGAAAAGATTTGAAGCACTTCAGAGAGAAATGAATGCTAGATTCGAAGCAATGGAGAAAAGATTTGAGGTGCTTCAGAGAGAGATGAATGCAAGGTTTGAAGCAATGGAAAAAAGATTTGAGGCTCTCCAGAGAGAAATGAATGCACGATTTGAAGCAGTGGATAAAAGATTCGAAGCTTTGCAAAGGGAAATGAACGCACGGTTTGAGTCTCTCGAAAAAAGGCTTAGCTTTACTCAATGGCTTATCGGTATAGGATTTACCGCAGTAATGGCAATGATAGGGATATTCAGGTATCTGAAATAAAGCTTCACAAACTCCTTCACGCCTTTATAAAAACAACCGTTAAACAAGCACAAAACCACATCTTGACACCATCCATGCTATCCTGTTAAAGCATTTCTTGATTAAACGCCTCAGGTGCCGTTTAAGGCTTAATAGGGAATCCCGTGAGAATCGGGAGCGGTCCCGCCGCTGTGATCCTCTACGCCTCTTCGTGAGGCGAGCCTTTCCGCACATCAGGCCACTGTCCTGCTCGAGCAGGATGGGAAGGCTGCGGAAAAGGTGAGGAGAGCCAGAAGACCTGCCTGAGAGCGTAAGCGAGCTGGTGTAAAATCGCGTGGAAACGTTTTCATCAGCGGAATCCAAAGGATGAAGTAAACTGGGTGCAATCCTTGGAGCCGTAAGGTTTCGAGGATTTTTTGTTTTTACAGGGACTATCTTACTAAAACTAAAAAACAGATGGAGGTTCAGCAATGAGAAACAGCATCAAATGCTTTATCACAGTCTGGTTTATAGCCGCATGTATCGCAATTATTCCAGCTTACGGAGAAACCGAAGAAGAACCCACCATGGAAACAATTGTGGTAACAGCTAGCAGAATTCCCGAAAAGGTGGGAGAAAGTCCTGCCAGAGTGGATGTAATCACTCGAGATGAAATCGAAAAATCGGGCGCTCGTGACCTATCAGAACTCCTTATTGACAAACTTCCTTCTCACTTCCACCGATACCCCGGAGCCTTAACCTCTGTGGACGTTAGAGGTTTTAGAACCGATACTCACGGCACAGATATCAAAGGACGAGTCCTCATACTCATCGACGGTCACAGAGCAGGCACGGGAAATCTCACAGCTATCCCGCTGGAAAACGTCGAGCGAGTCGAAATAGTTCGGGGTCCTGCTTCCGTGGTCTATGGATCAGCCGCAATGGGAGGCGTCATTAACATCATCACCCGCCAGGGAAGCGGACGCCCTCAGGGTGAACTGGTTGGCGAATACGGAAGCTGGAATCAGTTCAGAACATCAGCCCAGGTTTCAACAGGAGCACTCCAGGATAAATTCGGCATATCCGTCTCAGGAAGGACATGGCAACAACTGGACGACTACAAAACCGGCGCCGGAAATACCTTGGAAAATACTCACTACCATGATGAAGCTTACAGCTTAAGCCTTAGAGCAACCCCCGTTGAAAACCACACCTTATCCCTGGTGGCTCAATATTTTAGAGCCTGGGATGTGGGCACTCCCGGAGCCGATTACGCTCCTGATTACAACGACTATAAAAACATCCTTCGCCGCTATCTGTCCCTTGCATACGACGGCTCCCTTCCGTCACCCAATATCTCATACCACGTCAGCGCCTACACCGTGATGAATCGTGATTCCTGGATGGATCCCGATATGGCCTGGGGATACTTTTCAACAAGCACTCAGGCGGAAACAAGCGGCACCAGAGCGCAAATCTCTATACCCACCTTCTCCTTCGGGAAACTCCTCGTTGGAACCGATTGGGATCACATAACCGTCGTGTCATGGAAGAACCCTCCATCAGCGCCCTTTTCTCCCAGAAGTCACTACGATAACTACGCCTTCTTCGGCGAAGAAAAGATTAAGTGGGAAAAACTCACTCTTACCCTGGGCGTCCGTCACGACATCTTTGATGAATCCATAAAGAGCACTTACAAACTCAATGTTACACCCGGAAGCGAAAGTTTCTCTCACACAAGCTGGAGATCAGGTGTAACCTATGAACTCCTTGAAGGTTTGTTCGCTCGAGCCGCCATCGGCACAGGCTTTCGCGCTCCTTCTGCCGATGAATTAGCCGGAAGATATCAAACAAGATGGTCAAAACTGGCAGGAAACCCCGATCTCAAACCAGAAAAAAGCACCACATACGAAGTAGGCGCAGATCTCAGAAAAGATAAGCTCTCGGCAGGAATTGATTTCTTCTACTCGGATTATACCGATCGCATCACCAGCGGCTTCAAAACTTGCATAGACGGCGATTGCTCCTGGACTACATATAAAAACGTTGACGGTGCAACTCTTGCCGCCCTAGAAGCCTATGCGTCTTACAAAATTCCCGTCTCAACCTTTTACTTCAAACCTTTCGTAAACGGCATCTATTATGTGAAGAGAAAACTGGAAGACGAAAATTACGCAAAAACCCTTGGTTCCGACACCGTCCCCTACGTCTCCAGAGAAAATCTAATCTTTGGTATCACCGCCGGGTATCTCGATAAAGCAGAGCTAACTCTACAAGGCAATTACCACGGGAAACAAACCGTCCAGGACTGGAACTGGATGTCGCCAACCTACGGAAAAGCCGTAGAAAAGGGAGGATTTACCGTGTATTCCTTAATGCTCTCCTGTAACCCTCTCCCAAACCTTACACCCTACATCCGCATTGATAATCTAACCGACAAAAATTACTCCTTCGTGGATGGCTATCCAATGCCGGGTATTACTGTCATGGGCGGAGTCAGGTATAAATTCTAACGGAGAAGGATAAAGAAAAATGGTGAAGCAAATCCAAAAAACCCGTCTTCTTACTGTTCTGCTGGTTGCCCTCTATGTCATCTTCTGCCGTATCGAAGCAATAGCCTATGATTCTCCTCGGCGAGTCGTTTCTCTCGTTCCTTCCGCAACAGAAATCATCCAGAAGCTCGGAGAATCCGACAAAATCGTCGGCATGTCCATCCACGATCGCTTACCCACAACAGAAGATAGAAAAATCGTAGGAAGCTTTTTCCATCCTATAACCTCGGCAATCCAAAGCCTTCAGCCGGACACCATTATCGTTTCTCCTCGCCATGATGCCATCTCAAAGGAGTTTGCATCCAAAGCCCGTATTGTCACCGTTGATATAAACTCCATAGAAGAACTCTACAAAACCATTCAATCACTGGGAAACCTGTTCCGTCGAGAAGCAGAAGCCGAACAACTCATTAGCGAGATAAAAAGCGAAATAGCCCTTGTTCAACAAAAACTTTCCAAAATCCCCGATCGCCGTCCCATTCGAGTAATGCGCTTCATGGGACGGCGGGATTCAGAAAGCGTCATGGCTCCTGGAGATGACTCCTTTCAGAACGATCTCATACGCCTTGCTGGCGGAACTCCCCCATCATTCGGCAAAAAAGGTGCCGTAATTCCCGTGAGCCTCAAGGAATGGCAGATCTTTGATCCTGAAGTAATCTACGGCTGTGGAGAAGACAGAGAAGTTGCCGAAAAGTTTTTCTCTCTCCCAGGCTGGAAAGACGTAAGTGCGGTAAAGAACGGGCGAATCTTTTACTTCCCTTGCGACCTTACTTGCCGCATATCCCCTAACACCGGGAAATTCATTCAATGGCTGGCTTCGACTATCTTTGAAGATGCCTTCTCTAATCCGGAATTTCTGGTGACTCAAGAAAAGATCGAGTCGAGAAAACCCATTCCCGTGCATCTTTCCTTTGTGCGATCTGCCGAAGTAGTAACCAGCAGAATTCTGGACTTTCAGAATAAAACCCTTCTTTTGCACTTCACCGAACCCATGGATGTGCTTTCAACTCTTGAGGGTCCCAAAACAGGTCAGACTGTGGTTGGCAACCACTCTTCTCCCCCACCTCTATGGGGGGCTGGTCACCGCTTGGGACTGAATAACTGGCGTGACCATATCGAGAAAGTGCTCGGCATTTCCCAAAAGGAGGCTTCTCTTCTTTTCACAGGAGCAGACATGGACAACCTGTCTCTACAGGTAAAGACTCACGGCGACCTCATAGTGTATGCTCTTGTTACTGCAGGCGCAGAATCTAACGCCCTCCGAGCCTCCAGAGACGAAGGACCCTGGGAAGAACCTGGCACCATAAACATCATCATTCTGACCAACAGAAGGCTTTCGCCACGTGCCATGGCGAGATCCATAATCACCGCAACGGAAGCTAAAACTGCTGCGCTTCAGGACCTTGACGTCAGAAGTTCATACACCGGTCTAAAGTGGCAAGCCACAGGCACAGGAACAGATGAAATAATTGTGGTAAGTGGCAAGGGCAAACCGGTAGATAACGCAGGAGGTCATGCCCGCCTCGGAGAGCTTATAGCCAAAGCCGTTTATGATGGCGTAAAGGATGCGCTAGCTCGTCAAAACGGTTTCTATAAAGACCGTTCCATCTTCAAACGACTTCAGGAACGACGACTTGAGCTTTATTCTCTCATCTCCCCGAAACTCCGCCCTGCACTTCTACCCAAAATGGAAGAAGTGTTGATTGATCCTCGATACGCCGCTTTCATGGAAGTGGCTTTTCTGCTAAGCGATGCAGAAAATCGTGGTTTAGTCAAAGATCTCAGTTCCTTCCGTAGCCTTGCATCTTTGGTATCGAAGGAGATCGCTCAGAAATACGGACGAAAGAAGAATGCCTCCTGCCAGGAAAAACCAACTGCCAGGGATGATTTACCGGAACCCATAGCCATAGCCGTAGGCGCTATTCTAAACGGATTATGCAAGTAGGGGGTGGATGGGTTCGATAAAATTATTGTGACCGTCAACCTGGTAGGTGATGTAAGGGCGGGTCTAACCCCGCCCACACATCCAAACAGGCAACTTAAATCGCTTTGACTCCCGCTTTTGCAGGTTTGGTGACCACGCCAGATCGCAGGCATCGAGAACAAACCCTTACGCGTATAACCTGACCATCCGGGGTCATGTGACGAACAGATTGCAAGTTAGGAAGCCATCTGCGGCGAGTCCTGTTGTTTGCGTGGCTAACATTATTCCCCGTCATGGGACCTTTTCCGCAAAAATCGCACCGTCTGCTCATATCTCTCCATCTCCTTCTCGCCTTCGTAAAATCAACAAGAATCAACAAACCGGCGTGAGCTTTTATCACACTTCCCGTCTCAAAGCAAATGAAAATACTGTTGCCTACATAAAACATCGCATTGCAACACAGGATCTCAGCAGGCTCGCCTCTACGAACATTATATTTGTTGCCATCAATTTCTAAAATATGCTAGCAAATTACAAACGGGGGTAACATGGAGGTTTAGGATTCATCTGATAAACAAAGGAGGATATCATGAAACTTAGCACCAAACTCATCGGTGGATTTGGAATTGTTGCTGTGATTACTTTTTTGGTTGGAATAGTGGGATGGGTAGGAATAAGTAAGCTTACCGGAAGTATCGACATACTAGAACGCAAAACTATTCCATCAATAAGCGCTATTGATGATATCGAATCTAACCTAAAATCCCTCAGAATCGCTGCAAGAACTCTTATGAATCCTATGCTTTCTAAGGAAGATCGAGCAAGGGAGTTTTCTAATATAGATGAAGCCAAAAAGAATCTTTCTGAAGCCGTAAAGACTCTCGAAGCAGTTTCTAACAAATCATCTGCAGTGCTGGATCTTGAAAAGCAACTAAAAGCCAAATTAGGCGACTATCTTTCCGGAGTTGACCGCTTCATCCAGATGGCAAAGGAGGTAGAAGCCATCGGCATTACAGATCCCATAGCCATGGCAGAAAGAATTGAGCATTTCCAGTTCATTCACTATCAGACTATGCTTAAGGTGGCGGATCTTCTTTCAATGAAGGAAGAATTTGAAGGAGGTGAGGATGCTTCCAAGTGCGAGTTCGGTAAATGGCTGGCCACTTTTAAAACCGACAGCGAAAAACTTTCAAAGCTAATTGCAGAGATTACTCCTCAACACGAGGAGTTTCATAAAGCCGTTAAAAAGATAAAAGACGCAGTAAAAGAGGGAGATACTGCCACTGCCAATATGATTTATCGAATGCAGATTAAACCTACAGCGCAAAGTGTCTTTAAGAAATTTGACGAAATTAGAGAACTTATAGGTCAGAGTGAACAGCTTTACAAAGAGATGCTTAGATTCGGCATGGAGGATTTGGTCGTAAAACAAAAAGAGGTTCTGAATATAGCCGAAAAGCTTAAAAAGGTTATCCAAGACGAACAAGCAGCGGATATAAAGCTTGCAGAATCTTCTGCCAGATCATCCAGGATAATGATTTTTGCCGGAATAGTTCTTGGCGTTATCCTTGCTCTCTTAATAGGAATCTACATTGCCTTTTCTACAACAAGAGTTGTTCGACGAATTGCAGATGGTCTTGCCGATGGAGCCGATCAGGTAGCGTCAGCATCAGCTCAGGTTGCATCATCCAGCCAGTCTCTAGCGGAATCGGCATCTCAGCAGGCAGCAGCCATAGAAGAAACATCGTCTGCCATGGAAGAAATGGCTTCCATGACACGCCAGAACGCAGACAACGCTTCAGAAGCAGAAAGACTCATGAGAGAGACTCAACAGATAGTCTCCGATGCCAATTCATCTATGGACAACCTCGCCCAATCCATGGTTGAAATAAACCGAGCAAGCGAAGAAACATCCAAGATAATCAAGACAATTGACGAAATCGCTTTTCAGACCAACCTGTTGGCTCTCAATGCGGCAGTAGAAGCGGCAAGAGCAGGCGAAGCAGGAGCAGGTTTTGCGGTGGTGGCAGATGAAGTGAGATCTCTTGCCATGAGAGCAGCAGAAGCGGCAAAGAACACGGCGGCGCTAATTGAAGCTACCGTCACGAAGGCTAAAGCCGGCATGAACTTAACCGAGCAGACCAAGGCGATTTTCGCGAAAGTAGCATACAGCACCGAAAAAGTTTCTGAACTGCTGGGAGAAATTGCGGCGGCATCTCAGGAACAAAGAGATGGGATTGATCAGATAAACAGAGCCATCTCCGAAATGGATAAAGCAATCCAGGGCAGTGCGGCAAATGCAGAAGAATCGGCTGCTGCATCAGAAGAACTTAACGCTCAGGCAGAACAGCTTCGTTCCTACGTTGCAGAACTTCTGGCTCTGGTGGGAGGAAAAGCGGGCGAAAGAGCTGAGACCAAAGCGTTACCGAGGCAAGATAAGGTTATTAAAGAAGCTCTACCACCGGCAAAACCGGCAGGAGGCGTTGTTAAGAGACTTGCAGCTCCGGCAGCAAAGCCCGCCGTCGTTCCCAGAAAAACCACAGGGAAAGCAGTAGCAACAGCAAAAGCCACATCGGTAAAGCCGATTATGGTCTGGTCACCTGAATATGCCGTGGGAGTTCCGGAAATTGACGATCAGCATCAAAGACTTTTCAAAATGATAAATGATCTGAACGAAGCTATGGCTCTTGGCCGAGGCAAGGACGTGCTGGATCGTATCCTTGCCGGCCTTGTGGACTATACGGCTCGACACTTCCAGACGGAAGAATACTACATGGAAAAGGCAAACTATCCCGAACTTGAAAGCCACCGTGAGGTCCATAAGCGACTGACCGACAAGGTTCACGAAATGGTTGATAGATACAAAACGGGAGAGGTAGGCCTAGGTATAGAACTTCTGGACTTCCTTCAGGATTGGCTCAAGAAGCACATCCTGGGAACGGACAAGAAATACGCTCCTTATCTGGCGGGAATGGATCTGAGAAATTCGATGTTCTAAGATTATCAGGGGCGGGTTACGAACCCGCCCTTACCATTTCTGCTCAGTCAAACAAAACATGGGAATGTTTAAAAATTGCTCCTGTGCTCCATCCTAAAACCCAAGTTTAATTTTTAACAAAATGTAAAAAACTCCGACAGTGTGATGCTTGTGTCATCGTGCTAAGCATAGCGGTTAAGCTTGCCAAATCAAGGGTCAGTCTTATTGGCATACGGTTTGCTCAAAAGCATGAGGGCATCTCAACAAATAAGGGAGATCCATGATGACAAAACGCTACCATCTCATCGGAATCAAAATGACCGTGATTATAATCTGCTTTTCTCTAGTCCCACTTGTCGTGCTGGGCTTCTCTCTCTACCGCCATTTCAGTAATTCCTACACATCCCGAGTGTTAGAATCTTTGCGAGCTTCCGTTGAAGACCGAAAACGGGCTATTGACTTGTTTTTTGAAGAACGAGTTTCACAACTTGCAAGCATTGCCAATACCCACACCTTTTCCCAAATAACCAAACCCGGATATCTCGATGAGCTGTTTTCGCTCATCCAGAGTCGTTCTCGATATTACATTGATATCGGCATCATAGACATGGATGGAAATCACGTTGCTTATGTAGGCCCTTACAACCTCAAAGGTTTCAACTACCACGAAACCGAGTGGTTTCAGGCAGTTTCCATGCAGGGGACTTATATAAGCGATGTATTCCTGGGCTTTCGACGTGCTCCTCATTTCATTATCGCCGTTATGAAGCGTGAATCCGATGGCTTCTGGTGGATTTTGAGAGCCACCATAAACACCGAACTTTTCGAATCTCTGGTGCTGGCGGCTCGCAAAGGTCGTTATGGTGACGCCTTTCTTATAAACGAAAAGGGAGAATACCAAACTAACCCCCAAGTGATTGGAAAAACAACAGATCAATCTCTACCTCTGGAAGTTAGATTCTTTCATGGCACAAAGGTAACCGAGGCTACCATAAACAACCGTAAAGTAGCCATTGCCGCATCGTGGCTTGAAAACAAAAGATGGATGCTTGTAGTCATTGAAGATCTCGAAGAAGAGCTATTCCCGATTTTACAGGCTAAACACCTGGCGCTTGCACTGCTTTTTGCGGGCATAAGCGCCATTGTGATTGGAGCTGTTGCGGTATCAGTCATAATGGTAAGACAGTTGGAACAGGCGGATCGGGAAAGAAGCGTTTTAGACGCCGAACTTATGCAATCATCCAAAATGGCTGCCCTTGGAAGGCTTGCTGCCGGCGTGGCTCATGAAATAAATAATCCTCTTGCCGTCATAAGGGAAAAAGCCGGCTGGCTGAAAGATCTGCTTGAAGAGGAAGACATTCAAGCAAGCGAGAATTTCAAAGAGTTTGCCGACGCCGTCGAGAAAATCGAATATCATGTAGAACGAGCCAGGGAAGTGACTCACCGCCTTCTCGGATTCGCCCGCCGCATGGAACCTCGCCGGGAAATGATTAACGTCAACAAGGTCATTTTGGAAACGCTTTCTTTCCTCGAAAACGAAGCAATGTATCGGAACATCACAATTCATAAAGATCTTGCCTCCGATATTCCTGACATTCAAAGCGATGGAGCCCAGCTCCAGCAGGTCTTTCTCAACATCTTGAACAACGCCATAGACGCCGTAGAAAGGGACGGAGACATCTGGATCAAGACCAAATTGAAAGATGGTGGCAACTCGGTTGTGATCGAAATAAGCGACAGCGGCCCCGGCATTCCCGAAGACATCATAGATCGAATCTTCGACCCATTCGTCACAACAAAACCGGCTGGTAAAGGAACCGGCTTGGGACTTTCCATAACCTACAATATTGTGGAGAAGCTTGGCGGGAAAATCTATGCCCATAACAGGGAAAGCGGCCATGGAGCCGTTTTTACGGTAGAGCTTCCTGTAGTAGCGGGAGGAAGTGAGGACGTGCTGAAAGTTTAACCCCAACAAAGAGGAAAGCACCTTATGAATTCCAGAAGTATAAAAGTTCTCGTCGTAGATGATGAGCTTGATTTCCTTGAAACCATCGTTAAACGCCTTGAAAGGCGAGGCTTTAACGCCGCTGGTGTTTCAAGTGGCAAGGCAGCCCTGGAATATCTGGAATCCAACGATGTGGATGTTATTGTGCTTGATGTGCGTATGCCAGTCATGGATGGCATAGACGTGCTCAAAGAGGTGGTGACCAGATGGCCATTGGTGCAGGTAATTCTTCTAACGGGTCATGGTTCTCTCGAAGCCGGCAAGAGAGGGCTTGAGCTTGGAGCTTACGATTACGTTCTTAAACCAGCTAAACTCGAAGACATTATCAAGAAAATCCAGCAGGCTTTTGAACGCAAGGTTCTGCTCGAACAAACACAATCGGAGAGATAAAATCGTGAAAATTTCAAGGTTGTATCCGTCGCTAAAATCGTCAAAGGATACAATCAGCCGTCTGATAAAGAATCCTCCCGAATCATTGATCATAGCAACGGTTGCGGCATTTTCTGTTATCCTTGCTTTGCTTGGAATTTCAGGAAGATTGAGCAACTGGAGGTTTACCACCATCTTGCTGATGCTTTTATGTGCGAACATGGCAGGACTTTATAAGCTTCAAAAAATCTTGCGTGAACTAAAGGATCGCCAAACCAAAATAAACGAACAACTCCTTCAGTCTAACAAGCTATCGGCTCTTGGAGAAATAGTTACAGGCATAGCTCACGAGATCAACAATCCTCTTGCAATAATACATCAGGAAGTTCAATGGATTCAGCACTGCGTGTCATCCAGGGAAGAAAATTTCCTTGAAGAAGTCGAAGACTCCGTTAAGGAAATTGCCCAGCAGGTTAAGCGTTGCCGTGAAATTACTCATAAATTGCTGGATTTTGCCCGCAAACGTAAGCCCATCGCTCAGCCAACAGATCTCAACGAAGTCATCGAAGAAATGGTAAAACTGGTCGAACTCACGACAAAAACATCAGGTTCCACGCAAGAAACGGAAACTCACGAACAAAGCAGAGCCAATAAATCTATTCGGATTGAACGTCATTATGCCCCCGACCTTCCCCTGGTGCTGGTTGACGTGCCGCTCCTAAGGCAGGTCATACTTAATCTTCTGGTAAACGCCGTGCAAGCCCTGGGCGAAAAGGGTGGAACAATAGAAGTTGCTTCTCGATACAGTGGCGGGGACATGGTTGAATTCTCAGTAAGCGATACGGGCTGCGGCATTCCACCCGAGCATCTAGATAAAATCTTTCTTCCCTTCTTTACAACCAAACCGCCAGGACAGGGAACAGGCTTGGGACTTTCTCTTGCGTACACAATTGTGCACAGCATGGGTGGAACTATAGAAGTAGAAAGCGTAGTGGGTAAAGGATCGCGATTTACGGTAAAACTCCCAGCTAAGAAGAAGGAAAGGCAAAGCCATGGAGGAAAAACAACAGCTACGGCCTAAGGTTTTGATAGTTGACGATGAAGAACGATTCCGAAAAACTCTATCGAAACTCCTCACTGCACAGGGGCTTGAAGTTTACTCAGCAGGAAGTGGTGATGAAGCTCTGGATCTCATCAGAAAGCATCCTGTGGATATTGTGCTTCTTGATATGCGAATGCCCGGCATGAACGGCATCGATACTCTAAGCGCCATAAAAAAGATCGATCCGCTGATTGAAGTTATAATGCTGACAGGGCATGCTTCAGTTGACGTAGCTGTGGAAATTATGAAACGGGGCGGTTTTGAATATCTTCTGAAGCCTTGCGATATTGATGAGTTGCTGGTTAAAATCGATGCTGCCTTTGAACGAAGACTGACTCGACTGAAGCATGCCCAATAATTTTTAATCCCTTAAGTCATAGGAGAAGTAGAGAGCGATCCCCCGTTCTTTCAGCATTTTTTGAACCTGAGGGGTAGTATAGAAAGTTATAAGGACGGGAAATATTTCCTTCCCCACCAGTTTTCTTATCTTCGCAACTCTTTCCATAAATTCATCAACTTCGCTCTTCTTAAACTGGGTCTTAGCTTCACCAAGTATCGCAATAGGTTCTCCATTTTTGGAGCCCTCGCCCCAAACGTTAACTTCTATGTATTTGGACGGTTTTATTTCGATAAAACCTCTTCTGAGATTGCCCTCCACAGATATATTGAAATCTCGTTTTAAAAGTGCGGGAAGGTGCCAGATAGCTCTATCCTCGAGGTAGTAACCTACAGTGTGAGTAAGCCCTCCAAGATGTTTTCTCGTCTTTCCATGCTCTTCAATTAGCTTTTCCAGCCTTTCTTCTGTTCTCTTTTGAGCCTCGGCAAGTTCTTTTAGGGTTTTCTCAGTCTTAGCTTGCCATTGAACCAGTTCTTCCAATATTTTCTCGGTTTTTTCCTGCCAGTTGACAAGCTCTCTAACGTGTAGAGCCAGGTCTTTTACAATTTCTTTCAGTTCAAGAAAGTCGTCTCTGGTTACCTGTTCTTTTTTGGTTTTTTCGATTTCCTCAAGCACTGCCATAATGGCGGATCTGACCGCCGGATCTAACCCTTCAAGAGTCTGGAAAATTTTAACGGTCAAACTCATGGTCTTCTCTTCCAAATATTTCATGGGATAGGGCGCGCGGTCGTGCACCTCTCTATTGGTAATTTTCAAATAACTACTGTCCACCATTGACAATTTAAAACCATTCCTCGATAAAAATCCATGAAAAACGTTTATCAGCGGAGGTTTGATTCCCATGACTCAACTCGAAATGGCCAAAAAAGGCATAATTTCGGAAGAAATGAAGAAAGCAGCTGAAGCAGACGGCATTGATCCCGAATCTCTAAGGGAACTTATAGCCTCTGGAAGAGCCGTGCTTCCCAAGAACGTAAATCACAATTTCGAGCGTATACTGGCTATAGGTGAAAAACTGCGAACCAAGGTTAACGCTAACATTGGAAGCAGTGGAGCCTGTGCTTCATTAGAAAACGAACTTGCAAAACTTGAAGCGGCAGTATCTGCGGGAACGGATTCGGTTATGGATCTCTCCACCGGTGGAGACCTTGAAGCCATACGTTCTGCCATTTTAGAAAAATCCCCCGTTATGGTTGGAACGGTTCCCATATACGGCGTGGCAACCCGTCTTCATAGAAGCAACATTCCCATTTACAAGATGGATGTTGACGAACTCTTCAAAAGCATCGAAGACCAGTGCAGACAGGGGATAGACTACATAACCGTTCATTGCGGAATTACTCGAGAAACCATAAAACGGATTGAAGGAAGCAATCGTCTCATACCGTCTGTAAGTCGAGGCGGTTCGATACTTCTTCAATGGATGAAACATAACAACAAAGAAAATCCGCTATACGAAGACTTTGATGCACTTCTGGAAATTGCCTATCGCTATGACGTAACTCTAAGTCTTGGGGATGGCATGAGGCCTGGAACGATAATTGACGCTACAGATCGTCCTCAGATAGAAGAACTCATATTGCTTGGGGAGCTTGCCCGTCGTGCCAGAGAAAAAAACGTTCAGGCTATGATCGAAGGACCAGGTCATGTGCCGCTCGACCAGATTGCTGCAAACGTTATTCTTGAAAAACGCCTATGCGATGGCGCCCCCTTTTATCTCCTAGGCCCACTTCCAACCGACATAGCTCCAGGCTATGATCATATAACTGCTGCCATAGGAGGAGCTATTGCTGCCGCTGCAGGAGCCGACTTTCTTTGCTACGTAACACCAGCAGAACATCTTGCACTGCCAACTCCGGAAGATGTCTATATCGGTGTGGTGGCATCTCGCATAGCAGGCCACGCAGCCGACATAGTTAAGAAAGTTCCTGGTGCCATAGAAAAGGACCGTCTTATGTCCATATATCGCAGGGATCTCAACTGGGAAGGTATGTTGTCGGTAGCTATAGATCCCGCACAGGCTAAAAAACGTCTGGCTCTTGCCAACGATAAAGAAACCTGCACTATGTGTGGGGAACTCTGTGCGGTAAAGCTATCTCGCATATTTTTGAAAAAAGAACGTAAGGAAGAACAGTAATCACAAAACGTTCTAGGGGTGTTCCAATCTCGCGATCCGCTCTATCCAGCATCGTCTTGCCGAGCGTAGTGAGGTGTCCCTTCCAGGAGATCCCTCGCTATCGCTCGGGATGACAAAAAGGAAGGCTCGGGGTGACAACTCTTTCTGTCATTCCGAGGCACGACGTGCCGAGGAATCTCGGGCAGGCACAGGGGCCTGCCCCTACAGGGGGTGCCGTAGAGGAGAGACCCGCTGAAACGGGACGTCGTCCCTACAATGAATGATCCTGTGAATGTGGCTATGACACAGTCTGTGAGGCTCGGGGTGACAAGAAAAGGGGGAGCAGAGCGATGGACATCCTTCTCTTGTCATTCCGAGGCACAAAGTGCCGAGGAATCCCCCAGGGAGACCTCTCACTTCGTCGTTCGGGCAACGGACGGATAGGAAAAAACCATCAACTATTGCTAAAAAGGAAATAAAAAAGGAGCTTCAAGACAAGGCTAATAATATTTTAGAACATCCCCAAGCGTTCTAGGTTGAATGCCATTTTAGTTGACTAACTTTCCCGGGGTTAAGGATGTAGCGGGCACTTCGTCCCTGACCAACTCGAATGATGAACCCCTGGGAGATAAGATCATCGAGGTCTCTTAAGGCGTGCCGAGTCGAGATTTTGTTGATTTCCGCGTAATACTTGTTGGTTATGTAGCCGTGTTTACGAATGAACTCCAACCCCTTCAGTTGACGAGGTGACAGAAGGTATAAAGGCATCCCAGAAGTGGGAAGCGCTTCATGAGAAAGGTGAATTTTCTCTTTTTCCTTCCCTTCTTCAGATTCAGATGAAAGCTTCTCACTTCCTCCCTGCCGCACTTCAAGAGGCAGGTCGGCTAGAGTGATGACATTACCCGACGACAGCAAGATAGCCCGCTCAATGACATTTTCCAGCTCTCTCACATTCCCAGGCCAGTGATATTCCATAAGACACTGCATGGCGTCTCTATCAACCTTCAAAGGCTCGCTGTAGCCAGCCTCTTTGCTGTATTTTTCCAGAAAATGGGTAATGAGAAGGGGAATATCTTCTTTTCGCTCTCTTAGTGGAGGAAGATGAATATTTACGACATTTAACCGATAGAAAAGGTCTGATCGAAACATCCCTGTTTCAACCTCTTTTTTAAGATCCCGATTGCTAGCTGCAATAATGCGCACGTCCACCCGAACCGTCTGAGTCCCGCCGACTCGCTCAAATTCCATTTCCTGAAGCACTCTAAGAAGCTTCACCTGAAGATGCAGAGGCATTTCGCTTATTTCATCGAGAAAGAGTGTGCCCTCGTGAGCCAGCTCAAAACGCCCCTTTCTCTGCTGTAACGCTCCTGTGAAGGCTCCCCGCTCATGTCCAAAAAGTTCGCTCTCAAGGAGTGTCTCAGGCAGAGCGCCACAGTTTACCGAAACAAAGGGCTTATCCTTTCTCGGACTATGGTAGTGGATGGCTTTGGCTATAAGTTCCTTTCCTGTTCCAGATTCACCCGTAATAAGAACCGTTGATCTGGAAGGCGCAACCTTTTCAATCGTGTAAAACACCTTTTGCATGGCCGGGCTCTTGCCGATAATGTTCCGGAATGAATACCGATTTTTAACTTCCTCTTCCAGTTCCCGATTTCGGCAAACAAGCTTGAAGTGCTCCACAGCCCGAGCCACTACCATTTTGAATTCATCATTCTCAAAGGGTTTACAGATGTAATCAAAAGCTCCCTTCTTCATCGCCTCGACTGCCTTCTCAATTGTGCCGTAAGCTGTCATCATAACGATTGGGAGATCGGGTTTAAGGCGATGAAGGTTTTCAAGGAAGACCATACCGTCTATGTCAGGCATTTTCATATCGGTCACGACGGCATCTACATCGTTATTCATTGCCAGCTCGAGGCCAACTCTGGCGTTATCAGCCGTAAGAACGGTATAGCCTTCGTCACTTAAAAGCTCTTCCAGCACCACGAGGTAATTCGGTTCATCATCGACTATAAGCACCGTTGGAGCCACGATCCGAAGCCTCCTCCCTTATTTCTGGATTTTCAGAATGAAGGCTAACGGTGAGATTGTCATTCGTCAAGTGTTTGAGTTGGGGATATTCAGAAATTGCTGTCAGGAAACTTACTCCAGTTTGGGCGAATTGCGACGACGATTAAGATAAAGTTTCCATTGCTTGAGCTGTTCATAGGAAATTACCTTGCTTACAAATTCATGAGCTTCTTCAAGCCAACGGAGTCTTTCTGCGGGTGTAAGCTTTGCAAATAATTTCAACCTATCGGTTGATATTGTAAATGAATATTCACCGTCTTCTCTTGCCCTATCCACTGCTAATCTCCTCCTTTAATCTTTTCGAGTTCCTCCAGGGCTCTAATATCAGAGACATCTTCATAAACTGTTTAACACCGTTTTCTAACTTTGTCGTAGCCAATTTTCGACGAAATCAATCTATTTGCTAATACGTAGGAGCTCCCATCTCCCGCCATAGCCAGATGGGAGATGGGATGAACTCTTTGTACTCTCACTTATAACCAAAAATGAAGATATCTCCAATCTTTTCGGCATCACCTGTTACTATTGGGATATTTGGCTAGCAGCGGTAAAGACTGGTTCACTCGATTCCAAAATAAAAAAGCGGACAGAACCGTCCGCTTTTTTCAAACTGGAACAATCCAAGTTGCTTACAGAACACTGAAGATTCGCATAATCAAAGGGAATTTCCTGGTTATTACTGACCGGCTTTTACCACATCCGAGGAAATTATTTCATCACCGTAAAGACTAAGAAAAATCCATCGCTACTGTTATAAGAGGAAGCAGAGAACCAAGCTCTGTGCAGTCAACTTCGCTACAGAACACTGGATCGCTTATCATGAGTTCAACAGCTCCTATCTCTCGCTCGACCGACTTCAAGCACTCCTCTAACCGTCCGTTCTTAGAAACACAGTAAAAGGAGATTCCACGAGCCTGAGCTTCCGCCGAGAAAATATCGGCATTTACGGTGGGAGCTGGAGGGGAGGAAAGAGAGCCAACAATGTTCAAAGCCACAATCTCGTAGGACATGCGCTTCGCAAATTCCAAAGCATAGTCAACGACAGCCCTGCTGAATAGACCATTCACTCCCAGCACCAGAATTTTTCTTGGTTTACGATTACTAACAAGCCGTTGAGCTTCATTCAGCATTCCACTTTCAGCAAGGGTAACGGCTTCGCAAAAGTCATCGTAACGATCCTTCAGTGATCTCAGCACATTTCTCTTTGTGACTTTTACCACGCCCTTCTTTTTGGGACTCATGGCAACACCACTTACATCCTATAGTCTCTTTTGCGGTTGACTACCTGCTGTCTTGCGTAGTCACGCTCCCTCTCTTCTACTCTCTTTTCTTCTTTCATCTCACCGAGAAACCTCATAGCGGTCTCTCTATCGCCTCTTTCAGCATAGGTGACCGCCATAGCCCAAAGCTCCAATTTTTCTTTCCAGCTTTTCATGATTATCACCTCTCTTTAAGTTTGGTGTCTTAACCCATTTCGTTCAGTCTCGCTCATTTATTCAGCATAACTCATGCCAGGATGAAAATTACCCATCTAAACCCTTCTCTGATGGACGATGGAACAACTTTCGCTTATCATGACCATGAATGGGAAAAACCCCTTATGGTTGTTTTAATAATGCAACTTCTATCGAGTGAACGGCCATGACAACAAAATTCCTTAAGGAAAACATGGCGACAAAATTGCAACTGTTTTTAGTCGTTATGTTTCTTTTGTGAAACACTCTTTCAGGAGGCAAACGATGTGGTTTTTCAAAAAGAAAAGCGATGAAAAAAAGCTATCAGAACAAGACAAGACTTCAAGCGATGGCAAAGTTTCACAGGGAAGCACCTCCCCACCTTCAACTCTCGCAAAACTAAGATCCATGCTGGACGAAAGACCTTATCCGTCATACGTTCGTGAAGCCGTCCTGAGAGAACTAGAACATCTTGAGCACATGGACCCCGGGATGTCTGAATATTCCATAGGGTTAAACTATGTGGAATATCTTCTCAAACTACCCTGGAACAAGTACACCCAGGATAACCTGGACTTTGCTTCCGTGGAGCAAATTTTAAACAAGCACCATTACGGTCTTACTCATATCAAGGAAAGAATTCTTGAACACCTTGCCATCCGCACCCTATGCGTGCTTAGAAATTTTCGCATTTTGGTTGTGGATGATGAAGAAATTGCGCTTCGAAATCTGGAATACATCCTCAAACGAGAAGGCTACGATGTTGATACCGCCACCAACGGCAGGGAAGCTCTGGAAAAGATCATTCGTAAAGAATTCGACCTTGTAATTACCGACCTTAAAATGGATCAGATGGACGGTATGCAACTTCTGGAAAAGATCAAGGAGGTAAAACCTCAAGTGGAAGTGGCGGTTGTAACAGGATATGCCACAGTAGATTCAGCCGTGGAAGCGCTCAAAAAAGGAGCAGTCCACTATATATCAAAGCCGGTCAACATCGATGACCTCAAGCGGCTCGCTCATGAACGAGAAGAAAAGAAAAGACATCAGCAAATCGGGCGAGGTCCCGTGCTTTGCTTTGTAGGACCGCCGGGAACTGGAAAAACATCCATGGGAAAATCAATAGCCGAGGCTCTAGGCAGAAAATTTGCCCGCATCTCTCTCGGAGGCCTCAAAGATGAAGCTGAACTCCGGGGTCACCGCCGAACCTATGTAGGAGCATTACCCGGAAGGATCATTCAGGAGATTTACCGTCTTGGGGTCAGTAACCCTGTAATTATGCTGGATGAAGTGGACAAAATCGGAAAAGATTTTCGCGGAGATCCAGCATCAGTTCTTCTTGAAATTCTCGATCAGGAGCAGAATTTTCAGTTCTATGATCATTACCTTGAAATTCCTTTCGATCTTTCCAGAGTCATGTTCATAGCCACTGCTAACACGGTGAGTGAATTACCCGGTCCTCTCATCGACCGGTTCGAGATTATACAATTTGCGGGCTACACCGAACGGGAAAAGATCGAGATAGCCACGAACTATATTCTTCCCAAGCTTCAACAAGAGTATGGACTTTCGGACGTAATCTTGGACATTCCTCCAGATGTTCTGGCTTTCATAATTCGAGAATACACAAGAGAAGCTGGTTTGAGGAATCTCGAGCGTGAACTTGCCGCTTTATGCCGTCGAGTAGCACGGCTTATTGTATCCAAGCAGATTACTCCATGTGACGAAGATGGCCAAAAATGCATTATATCCTTTGATACCGAGAAAGTTCAGGAATTCCTAGGGCCTCCAAGGTTTCAACACGAAAAGATGGGCGCAACGAATAGAATCGGCGTAACAACAGGATTGGTATGGACAGAAAACGGAGGAGAAATTGTCTTCGTGGAAACCACAAAAATGCAGGGAACGAATCAACTTATCATGACGGGACTTCTTGGAAAGATTCTCAAAGAATCCGCTCAGACTGCTTTAAGCTATCTCCGAAGTCATGCCGTTGAGTTTGGCATTGATCCGATGAGTTTTGCTAACGTGGATATCCACATTCATATCCCCTCTGGAGCCATTCCCAAAGATGGTCCTTCGGCAGGCATTACAATTTTCTTTGCCCTTCTTTCGCTTTTCCTAAATCGTCCAGCTCGCAGGAATGTGGCTCTCACAGGAGAACTGACCCTCACAGGAAGGATTCTTCCTGTGGAAGGCGTTAGAGAAAAACTCCTTGCAGCTCAACGTGCCGGCATAACCACCGTCATCTTGCCGGCTAAAAATCGCTCTCACGTGGAGTTTTTGAGCGAAGACGTTAAGGAAGGGCTGGAAATTGTCCTGGTTGACGATGTGTCAAAGGCGATAGATATAGTTCTCGAATAACGGGAGGATTCTAATCCTGCGCTTTGCTGGATCATGCTGAACGTAGCGAGGCATCTTTATGAAGAGATCCCTCGTTGACGCAAGGCAACGCGAATAATTTTGAAGGCCTTCTTGAATATCTGAGAAACTATGCCGAGATGTTATACTTTCTCATTTTCCTCCACAAGGACACTCGATCAATGCCTAAAATTTCGGCTGCTTTACTTTTGTTGCCACGAGTTTTCATGAGCACCCATCGGATGTATTCGCGCTCATGTTCCTCCAGAGTAAGAAGCTCATTCTTTTGCGGACGCGTTATATGAAATAGCCTTTGCTGCAAATCAATTGGAAGATGTTCTACCTCTATGCGATTCCCTGTGGCCAACGTTACAGCTCGTTCCATCATATTCTCGAGCTCCCGGACGTTTCCGGGAAATTCGTATTCCATAAGTATGTTCATAACGTCTTCAGAAATTTCGGTTATGTTTTTCCTCTGAGCTTTAGAGAATCTGTCAATGAAGTAATGGCAAAGAAGAGGGATATCGTCTCTTCGCTCCCTTAAAGGCGGCACCTGCAAGGTGATAACATTAAGCCGATAATAAAGATCCTGGCGGAAGTGGCCAAGTTCGACCTCTTTCTTCAAGTTTTTGTTTGTCGCAGCGATTATTCTCACATCAATAGGGATTTCCTCCACACCTCCCACACGTATTATCACCTTCTCCTGAATGACTCTAAGCAACCTAACCTGCATTGATGGTGGCATTTCAGCTACTTCGTCAAGGAACAAAGTCCCACCGGAAGCTATCTCCATTAAACCTTTTTTGGTTGTATGAGCACCGGTAAATGCTCCTTTTTCGTGTCCGAAGAGTTCGCTACTTAACAACTCTTCTGTAAAGGCGCCGCAGTTTATCGCCACAAAACGTCTGTCACGGCGAGGGCTAAGCTGATGGATCATTCTAGCCACAACTTCCTTTCCGGTTCCGGTTTCTCCTTGAATAAGAACGTTGCAATATGCGGGAGCAATTTGTTC